>Ga0115000_10000982_pt1 | contig 25989 bp, 17 predicted proteins | sample ArcticOcean_MG_C_6_FD_89690 | JGI IMG/M metagenome (GOLD analysis project Ga0115000, IMG submission 89690) | Marine microbial communities from western Arctic Ocean - ArcticOcean_MG_CB8_128 | ecosystem: Environmental > Aquatic > Marine > Oceanic | place: Arctic Ocean: Canada Basin | collected... | reverse complement strand
GGCGCTCTCACTTTCTTCTGAGATCTCCATGCTGTTAAGGCCGTTACCTTTTCCTTCAAGACGAGTTACGATAACTCCGTCTCCATATTCAGAGTTCTGAATGGTTCCGCCTGCTTCAGGGCTAGAAGCGTGAGGAATACCGGAGTATGTTCTGATAGAACCTATAGCTCCTTTACGAGATGCTTTATACTGAACATCCTGTCCAGTTCCAGCACTTACGCTGTACTCAGCGTAGTTATTGTAGCCATAAGCTAATGCCATGAAGTAATACGTTCGATGATTCACCAGACGGTTATCGCCCTGAGCGAAAGCATCAGTTGTAATTCTAAAACTATGCTGAATTCCTTCATTCGCACCGTTAGCCATTAGTGTTGGAACGGGAAGTTCCAATTCTGTATCCTGGATATAGTTGATGATAATATCCAGGTCATCAGCTACATCACATTGGAGAATCTTCCTTGCCATCTGCTGGTTGTTAAGGTCAGCAGCAGAAACTTCATTATTTACTAATTGGTAAATCTGATATCCTTGGAAAGTATATGAACGAGTAAGACTATCGTATTCATTGCCATCAACATCCATCTTCGGAATACCTGGATCGAACATTACGTAATCCTCGTGGAAGTTATTAGATAGCGAATTGTCGTTAGTTAAATACAAGATAAGTTCGTTCTCCAGCTCTTGGATGGTTACATCTGGAGCATCTGGTCCACTAACAATCTCGAAGCAGTTGTCAAATAAAGCCTGAGCCTTATCGTCAGCCTGACGCATCAAGCTCACACTTTCTAATGGGTCGCCATTCGTGCCTCTAGCCCAAACTATTCCCATTGTGATGTTATTGTAATCACCAGGTTCAAGCACGAAAGGTCCAGCAGACTGAATGAATCTTCTGTCAGCAGCAGCGTTTTCAGAACTCACTTCGTCCCAAGGCTCTGTTGCTACACCTTCAGTACCCCAGTTGAACGGGTCAGTATCACCAGGAAACATGTAATCTGCGGGTATATCTAGATTAGCTCCAGTAGAAGGATTTACACCGTCACCACCGTATCCCATTTTCTGGCCATTCTTCCAAATACCATTCATGTAGTTATAGTAGTGAAGGGGAGTACTTGGCTCTCCGTTAATAGCGTTTCCACCATTATTGTAATAAACAAAACGTCTCATTCCGAAACGCTCGTTATCTACTACTCCATCACCGTATCCAATCCCTATACCCACATACGGGATACCCAGAGAGTCAACGGCATCGCTAAATACATTTGTAAGTGGATTATCAATTCCATCGGTATCTTGATAAGGACCCTCGAAGAAATCAATTCCTACAGCCGGAGGGTTTTCACCATAACCGAGTGAACCATTTCCAGACTCATCAAATGCATCTCCATTGTAGGCATATCCAAGTCCACGCTGAACATCACATCCCACATAATCATCAGTTGCAAGTCCGATATCAGAATCAACCCATATACCGAAGTATGTATCAGCTAGGGTTTGAGTTCCTTGGTTAATGAGGACATAGTTATGGAAAGTCATGTTGTTTACCTCATCGTTAGTTGCGAATTGGAATACCTGAGCACGAATCTCCATTCCTATAGGCTCTCCCGCTGATTCAGAGTGAACATTACCCTTGTCATTGAAAATCCAGTAGAAGTTCCTATCACCGTATATAGGCACGATGTCTTCTCTACGTCTTTCCTTACAGTCAATTTCAGACAGGAAATCATACCAAGGGTAGTCACCATTAGAAGGATCGTAGTACCCATCACCGTCGTAGTCCATAAATGGACCTAGGTAGTAGTCTTGGTTGAGAGCCGTGTTACCGTGAGCAGGGAAGTCACTGAAATAAGATGGAGTAACATATCCATTGGGAAATTCCTCATCCTCAGTGCCAGCTGCTTTAGCATCGTAATAAGATCGATGTAGTTGTGCGTCAGCTCTTGTCGAAACGAAAAACTTATCGTATTGCTGACAAGTAACTTCATCTACTTCAGCGCCACCGTCGTTAGTTAGTGGTCCAGTCCAGAAGTCATTTCCATTACGGAAAGTAAGAGCGGCTAGTTTAAGCTGCTGGTCAGGGGATATACCTCCCATCCAAAGAGCTCCAGCGTAAAGGGAACTAACTCCACCACCCTTAGGCACCTCATAAGCAGCAGAGCCCGTAGCTCTGTCTTGCCAAAGTGACCCACCGGTTTCAACTAAGGCCTTTACGTTATTCCACTCGATATCTCTAAGCGCCGTAGCGGGAGCACAAGCAGCTGATCTGTGTTGAGCAGTGACTTGGCCTTCATTGTCGTCTGCGCCTCCAGGACCGCCTACTGGAATATATTTATATGCCAGAGCAGGTTGAACTGAAAAAACAGCTACTGCGATAAATGAAAGTATTGTTTTCATCTGATTCTTTGTCATCTTAATTTCTTGCATGATTTGTGACATTATCAAAAGTCAAATTTAAGTCCTAGACGAATTGTACGTGGTATACCCAGATTGAATGGGTTATCTGTATACATCGTGTAGTAATTACGGAATGAATCGGGATTCGTTTGGCTATTTATAAGCGGCTGATACTGTGCCGCGGCTAAGTAACCGTCGTCATCGCTAACTCCAGTAAATCTGTAAACAGAGTTAATGTTTTGAGTGTTAAGTACGTTTCCAACCCAGATATATACGTTGAAATTTATCGACTTAGCATTTGCACCTTCTCCTCCTAGACTGATAGAGAAATCCTTATCGATGTTCATGTCCATGTTAAACTGCCATGGTAGACGAGAACCGTTAATAGAACCTTCAGTAGAAGGGCTAACCTCACCTGTGATAGGTGTAGCTAAATTAGAAGCCGTGTATGGTGTGCCTGAACCTAAGTTAGCAATGAGGTTCATTCCCATATCTGCAAAGATCTGGCTTTCCTTGCCTCCAATCTTTAGCACTGGACCGTCATACGCTTCGCCTCTTCCGTAACGATAATCTACGTTAGCTACAATTCTGTGGCGTTGGTCGTAAGAAAGTGGGCTGATAGAACGAAGGTTAGGAAGACCAGCATTAATTAATGCTAGAGCAGTTTCAGTTGTAGAACCAGTTCCGTCTGCGAATTGCAATGTGTAGTTAGCATTCATACGAACGTTTCCAGTTCTTCTCATGTCGTAACCTACAGTGAAACCCTTTACAGTACCGAAATCAAGATTTCCGAATGCACGGTAAGGACGTGGGTAAGCTCCGGTGAAGTTTCTCACCTGAATCATATCGCGCATCTCCTTATAGTATGCAGAAATCTTTAAGCTTGAAGTTTTCGTAAGTACTTGTTGGAAGCCTAATTCGTAGTCTATTGTCTTCTCTGGCTTTAAATCAGGATTAGAGATTAACTCGTTACGACTCTCGATAAAGAGGTAGTCGACAGGAGAGAAACGGTTGTTAGAAGTAGGTCTCTGTGTTAACACGTCGTAGTGAGCGAAGAATACAGCCTCGTCTGAGATGTTAAATGAGAAAGAGATTCGCGGCATAATGTTTACAGCAGGATTGAAATCCTTAAATGCATCATCTGTAAGCTCTGCTTGTGATCCGTCTTCTGAAGTTAACCATGGAGCTGGGTAAGGCTCATTAACTGCCAGTAGATCTGGGTCGTTAATCTCAGTTCCCTGTGAATTGTACCATGTATCTCCATCGCGGTAACCTACAATAGCATTAGGATCATCTAGAGCGTCAACGTAAACTACGAAGTCATCTCCGATGTTAGATGGCGCAACGAAATCATCACCGCCTTCAATTTGAGTGGCGATAAGTCCGTCTTTCACATCACCTAATGTGTAAGAATCACCCACTACGTAAGGATCCTTCAATACCATTTGGTTCGCATCAAATCTATCCACACGAACACCTACGTTAAAGATGATATCGTCGAATGTGAATTTATCCATTATATAGCCAGAGATGTAAATAGGCTCGAATGCACCTATAGGTCTCTCGTAGAATCCGTCATCGTTCTTCTGGTTGAAGAAGTCGCCTAGGGTAGGGCGTCCAGAAACTAAGTTTCCATATGGGTCGTAACCCGAGTAGCTTACGTAATTAGAACCTTGGTTTAAGAGGTCGTCAGCTCCGAACATGTCTAGAGTGTAGAAATCTGGATCTATTCCGTCGACGTTTATGAAGTCATTTCCGTTAGGATCTAAACCTAGTGCAAGACGTAGGTTTCTGTCGAATTCGAATTGGTTATCGCCTATAAGTCTTCCGTAAGTAACATAGTACTCAGTTCCGATATTACTAATAGTCGAGTCGTTGAGGTTTAACTCCTTAATGTGTGAGTTAGTTGTTAAACGAGCGAGAGACCAAAGCCCTATTGGATTTAGTGCAAAGAATGCATCGCGACGTTGCTCGTACTCAAATCCCATTTGAAGAGCGTGGTCTCCGACATCTGCAGAACCTGCAGCAGTAACTCTGAATTGAGTGTTGTTCGAAATAGAGTAGCTGTCACCCTGTTGACCAATGTAGTTCCAGAGTCCGTAAGTGGAAGCTGGGGTCTGACCATTGAGGAGTGCATTTCCGTTTTGGACTTGAAGAAGACTCTCATAAGGGCCGTCTACAAATGCATTGTAAGGTTCCTCCTCGAATAATGAGAAGTACTGATTGTTGATCGCAGCCAGCTCAGCATTGTGAGTAGACGACTCGAAAGTCACCAGCGTATCCTCCCATCCGTTGTGGACGAAACGCCCAGAAACAGGGTTGTAAGCGTAAGAATCTCTGTTGTAGACATCGAACTTACCTACGTGGCCGTAACGGAAGAAGTTGTCTTTGTGTGTAGCATCTTGAACGTTATAGTAACTCTGGCTGTAGTCTGCCATTATTTGGTAGAAGACGTTTTTCAAGTTGCTAGTGTTGTCTTCTTCATCATTAACAAAGCGTTGGCTGAATTTCGCGTATGCTCTCCAGTCGTAGCTCGTGATTAGATTGTTGTTATCCCAGTTCGTTAATGAATTCGCGTAACTGAACGAATTGTATCTACCTCCTGATGCAGTTGCACCGAAAGTCAAGGTAGTAGTCTCATTAGTATTTACATCGAATTTCGCAACGATGTTAGCGCTCTGTGAACTCACGTTCATACGAGTGTCAACTTTTTTGAAATCATCTGAAGTTAAAAAATCAGCGTTGTAAAGCGCTCCGTTAATTTCACCAGTTGAACTGATGTTTTGGCGAAGTGGGTTAGCGATCAATGATGCTCTAGCTGAATCAGTAATTCTGTTGACTCCACCGAAAGTTGGGCGGGGGTCTTTTTGGTATGTGATGTTTCCTGCAAGGAATAATCCTAGAAGGGGATCAGTTTTCTCACCGTTTTCATCCTTGCGGAAAATAATCGGTCCAGAAGCTACTCCCTCTGCAAGGTTGTAACCGAACTTATCTAAACCGTATACTTTTTCCCCAATTGGAACACCCGAAGAGATAATCTCTCCACCGCCGAACCAAGTTCTGCTTGAACTACGTAGTGAGATGTTAATCACTCCACCAGTAGCATCACCAATGTTAGCTGGTATACCACCTGTTACTACCTGTACCTCCTCAATAGCTGATTTCGGTAGAGCAGAAGAACCACGAATTTTAATCCCATCGATGTAAATCCAAGTTGAAGTGGTACGTGCTCCACGAATGGAGATTCCACCATCTGTACCCGCTGTACTTGCTCCCGCAACTGTAGTCGCGATGGAAGTCGCAGAACGACCGGGAAGTTTATCGATATCCTCACGGCTAACAGTTCCACCAGATGCTCCAGCATCTTTGTCGATAAGAGGAATAGCGTATTCAATGACCTGTGCTTCCTGTACCATAATTCCGGCACTGAGTTCAGAATCTACGAAGTGGATTTTATTAGCCACAATTTTTACACCCGTGATACGATTAGGTTGGTAACCCACGAAGCTGACCAGCACGTCATAAGATCCTGGAGAGATAGGCTTGATGGTGTACTTACCATCGAAGTCAGTATTAGTTCCAGAGACTTGGTTACCGTTTAAGAATAATACGATACTCGCAAAGGGAAGAGGTTCCCCGTTGTCGAAGTCAGTAATAGTTCCTTTTAAAGTACCAGCGCCAATTTGGGCAAAGCCTACACTCGAGTAGAGTAAAAAGGCAGATAATAATGTAATAAACCGAGTCATTTGCAGGTGTATTTCTAGCTTTTCTATAGAAAGCGTAAATATAGGGTTTTATCTGCGAGTGTGAAAGAGTGTGAAATCGTATTTTTACAATCGATTCCTAAGCCGATTCCACCACGAGTGATCTCTACCTGTAGCTTGTCTTCTCGAGTGTTTCTGACCATCCCTCATCCTGAGTTGGGTTCCCTGGTCTTGCATCTCGTAGTGCTCCCTTTGACGCTCCTTGTAATACCGTTCGAGTTCTCTATAAGCTGCTTTTTCTCTTTTGATTGCCTGCCTATTAGATTTTTTCTGTGAGTACTTGATTTTAATTCCTTGAAACCAACCTATTTCGGTTTGGGCTTGCACTTTAGAAGACCCCTGTGAGGAGACTAGAAACACTAAGCTTAATATGATGTATTTCACACCCTTCATTTTTCTGCTTTTAATTGATGCTCAACCTCGATTAAAGTGCTGACGGGCAGATGACAAGCTCCCTCTCTGCACACAAAGAATCTCAAATCTCCCGAGCTTGCTTCTGAGGGAAATTTCCCCTTCAACCATCCAGGCTGTCCCTCCACATCCTCACCTCCCGCGAGCATTGTCTGAGGCCTGAAGGTTCTATATAGCTCCACCCTTGCGTCGTGCATGTCTTCATCGCTTGTTGCAGTAATGGCCACTTCGAAATATGGTTCCGAACGCATTAATAAGACTTGCGCCCAGCCCGTTGCCCTTCTGATGTTGTGGCTGTCTTCCCAAGCTGCAAGTAACATTCTATCACATCGCTCTATCCAATCTAACCTCCCTTCGTATCTCCCTAATTTAAATAAATTCCTTGCCATGGTTGAGTTTGACGACGGTATCACGCTGTCATCATTCTCTTGCGTTCTAGCAAATAACCCTTTGTCGTCTGATGATGTATACCAAAAAACTCCCACCTCAGTATCATAAAACAAATCAAAGCTCACCATCATCAACTCCTTTGCCTCCCCTAACCATCGAGGATCGAACGTCACCTCATACATATCCAGACAAGCCGCTATTGTAAAGGCGTAATCCTCTAAGAAGCCATTAGTGTGCGCACCCTCTTTCTCGTGATATACGTGGTACAATGAACCATCCTCTTTCCGTTCTTCATTCAGGATAAATAAAAGCGCTTTCTTCGCCCTTTTCAAATGCTCCTCATCCTTAAACGCTCGATACGCATCAATTAATCCTGAGACGGTCAACGCAGTCCAAGAAGTAAGCACCTTATCATCTAGACCCGGCTTCACCCTCGTTGCTTCTCGATGATTTGCCAGCTTCGCATTTATCACCCCCATCTTTTCGAGCATTTCGGAAACGCTAACCCCTAATTTCTCAGCTAAAACCTCATCGCTCAACCACCTCATGAGCACGTTGTTTCCATGTTCCCAATACGATCCCCCCTCTATGTCGTACACGAGTTCTGCCATATTGAATTCCTCCACCGTCAACACTTCCTCTAGCTCAGCTTTAGTCCAAACATAGTACTTTCCCTCCTCCCCATCTGAATCCGCATCAAGCGCACTTCGGAACCCCCCAGCATCATCCTCCAGTTCAGTACTTAGGTAATTCACTATCCCATAAACGACCTCCTTATACCTATCATCCTCGAATACCTGCCATGCGTGAGAGTATGTCGTTAGAAGCTGAGCATTATCGTACAGCATCTTTTCAAAATGCGGAACTTTCCAGTCCGAATCTACACTGTACCGTGCAAATCCTCCCCCTGCTTGGTCGTAAATGCCACCCCTGCACATCGCGTTGAGGGTAAGCTGTACTTGAGCGAGCGCGTCATTATCTCCTCGGACTACTCCGTAATGTAGAAGGAAGTCCAGGTTAGTTGGCAGCGGAAATTTAGGTGCCCCCATAGAAAGCCCCATCTCTCTATCCCATCTTTTCCTCCATTCATCAACTTCACGATCTATGCTTGCGCCGCTAATGTTGCACTGAGTCCTTGACCATGGACCTCCATGAAATTCACTTCCCTTTCCGCCTTTAGGTGCAGATATTAACTCGGCATTTGCCACCCCACTAGACAACTTTGTGGCGTACTCGAGCATCTTATCGTAATTAGAATTTTTTAAGGCGATAATGCTTTTCAGTCTATCGATAAAATCGTTCTTCCGAAAATACGTACCGCCGAAAACAGGTCTCCCATCTGAAAGAGCAATACAATTCAAAGGCCAACCCCCACGACCTGTCATAATTTGGACTGCAGACATGTAAACAGCATCCACATCAGGCCGCTCCTCCCTATCCACTTTTATCGAAACGAAATTGTTATTTATGTACTCCGCCGCCGCTTCGTCCTCGAAAGTCTCGTGTTCCATAACGTGGCACCAATGACACGCGCTATAACCTATGCTGATAAACAACAACTTATCCTCCCGCTTTGCTTTCTCAAAAGCTTCATCTCCCCACGGCATCCAGTCTACGGGGTTGTGAGCATGCTGCTGTAGATACGGGCTCGACGAATTTATCAATTCGTTAGTGTGTTTATAGACTGTCGTGTCCTTCATCTCATCAGAACTTAATCCACACGATTGTATGGCTACAATAGTAATTATCGTTAGCAGAAAATGAAGTTGTTTCATTTGGTGACATTGAAGGGGGGTGATTTATATGTGTCTAAATTAGTGAGATTTGTGTAATTATTTCACTTTTCAAGTCGCTACCTTTGAGCCGGATAATTCAGAAAACCATGCCACTAACTACTACAGACTCTTCTATTGCATCTTTAATTCAGAAAGAGCATCAACGTCAGCTTGAAGGAGCTGAGCTTATTGCTTCTGAAAATTTCACTAGCGATAGCGTTATGTCTGCGCAAGGATCCATCCTCACGAACAAGTATGCGGAGGGTTTGCCTCGCCGTAGATACTATGGTGGGTGCGAGTTTGTAGACGAAATCGAGCAACTTGCCATAGATAGAATTTGTGAGCTATTCGGAGCTGAGTGGGCGAACGTCCAGCCTCACTCTGGAGCTTCTGCTAACTCCGCTGTGATGCTAGCATGCCTATCGCCCGGAGATAAAATCCTAGGCTTCGACTTGAGCCACGGCGGCCACCTGACTCACGGTTCTCCTGTAAATTTCTCGGGAAAACTTTACAATCCGGTTTTCTATGGTGTTGAAGAACAAACCGGAATCGTCAACATGGACATCGTCGCCGAAATAGCCGAACGTGAAAACCCCAAAATGATCATCTGCGGTGCTTCCGCATATGCACGGGATTGGGATTACGCCCGCTTCCGCGAGATAGCCGACAGCGTAGGAGCCATTCTCCTTGCCGACGTTTCTCACCCAGCGGGCCTAATCGCCTCAAAGCTTCTCAACGACCCCATGCCTTATTGCCATGTCGTCACGACCACTACCCACAAAACCCTACGCGGTCCACGTGGCGGAGTCATTATGATCGGCAAGGATTACCCTAACCCATGGTTGAAAACCAATCCCAAAGGCATCATCCGACCCATGTCTGCCATCCTCGATTCCGGAGTTTTCCCAGGCATGCAAGGCGGCCCTCTCGAGCATGTAATCGCCGCGAAAGCTGTCGCTTTCGGTGAAGCCCTCAAACCCCAGTTCAAGGACTATTGCGAGCAAGTAATAGCCAATGCTCAAGCCATGGCTTCAGCTTTCGTCGATAGAGGTTACGACCTCATCTCCGGCGGTACCGACAACCACCTCATGTTAATAGATCTCCGTAACAAAGACATCACCGGTAAGGCCGCCGAAATCGCATTAGGCCTAGCCGACATCACCGTAAATAAAAACATGGTACCCTTCGACACCCGCTCTCCCTTCGTCACCTCAGGCATGAGAGTCGGCACTCCTGCTGTCACCACTCGCGGATTAGTTGAATCTGATATGGTACAACTAGTTGCCTGGATGGATGAGGCAATCGTGAATTCCTCTAACGAGGATGCTTTGCGTAAAATCAGTGCCGCTGTTAGGGCGAAAATGTCTGTCTATCCTCTCACGGTATAGGTTTATACCGTAAAAAAGTCAACCAACTGGTTGACAAATTCCCTAACGTTTTTACTTCGGGCGTTCCGCTGGCGCTATAGAACCGTCGGGGCTGGTTAGAAGGATTATTTTTTCTACCTCGCCTTCGTTAAACAACATTCTGATATGTGAGCAGGTAGCTTTGTTGATGCTGATGTTTGAGGGATCGTCGAGGACGTAGTACTCAATAACGCCATTACCGCTGACGTCGACCTGATGAAGTTTGCCATTTAAAAATTGAGCGTCGAGTTGCTTGCCGGAGATTAGGTTTTTCAAGCTGTCGTTAGCCACACTCAGAACGAGGGCGTTGTTGAGTAGAGATAATGTGGAGGGTTTGTTGTCGGAGAGGGTCATAACTACAGTGTCGCCACTGAGCTCATCACCTTTGGCCCAAACCACAGGATCACCAAGCAACCAAACCTCATCGTTCTCCATATTCCAAGAAAGTGAGTCACCCATTCCCGCGAACGAGTCCTGAAAAAACTCGACTTTGCCTGTGGCGAATAACCAATCCCCTCGTCGCATTAACTCGCGAGTGGATAGTACTAGTGTGTCTCCGTTTTCAATATTAGTTGCTATAGCTTTTTGTAAGCTGTCACCCTTTACGATGTCGATCTCCTCCCACCTGTTTGCGTAAACTCCTGTCACTGTCATGTTCCCTGTTGAATCTACGACCATCACGTTACCCCAAGCCGTGCCGTAATTGTCATCTTTAGAAACTGCGATGCTGTCGCCGGCGAGCATACCGCCAGAATCACGGATGCTTGCGTCTCCAGCGAACCAACCCATTCCAGTCTCAAAATTAAATCTGCCCCTATCGCAAAAGATTTCAGCTCCACCCACTTTTAAATGGGAGGTTTTGAATAATAGAAGGGTCTTGTCGTTTCTGTCGAGGCCGAGGGAGTCAGAGGTAATAATATCTTTGTTTTCTATCATGATAACATTGCCACCTGCATAAAGGCGGTCGGAAGCAGAACTGTACAAACCGCGATCGCTTTCTAGGGTTCGACGACCTTCAATTATTTTCGAACGCTCTGTGTAAGAGACGATCTTAGTTTCTAACCCGTAGAATAAAGTGTTGCATTCAATGTGCATGTCTTCATGCTGAAAAACGACACCTTCAGAAACAGTAATGAGCTGTTCGTCGGGGTATAGGACAGCATAATTTGCGGTTAATGTGGTGGAGGGTTGTTGGCGAATAATAACGTTGCTGAAGACTTCGAACTTGCCTTCTTCATGACGGTATGCACTATCGCATGTCAGGATAGCATCCCCGAAGCCTAGTTTTACGTCTCCGATTAATCTACTCGCATTTGAAATGGAAGGATCCTTTTCTATGACGTCGGCGGCAAGGATTTGGATTCTGTGGGTGGTTTGGGCGACTGGGGAGAGTGCACACAAAAAAGTGAGGCTTGCCCATAAAAATATTTTCTTCTTGTATTTTTGTTGAAAAGTCATCTTATCACCCCAGCAGCGACAGTTGCGTGCGTGCTAGGATCGACTAAGATAAACGCACCCGTGGTGCGATTATTACGATAGCTATCAGAAAGTAGGGGGGAGGCTGTTTTAATTGTGACTCGAGCAATGTCATTCATCTCTACTATCAAATCCTCCTCATCTCTATGAAGTGTGTTGATGTTGATGCGGTAGAGGATGCTTGTGATTTTTGCGGGTATTTCTTGAGTGGTATGCCTTATTACCAGTCTAGTAGAAAGGTTAAGGGGCTTTTCGTCAAGCCAGCAAATACGAACGTCTAATTCTGTGGTTATGTCGGGTTGATTATTAGGTCTAACAAGCATACCTCCACGAGAAAGATCGATGTCGTCATCTAATGTCATGGTGACACTTAGAGGAGGGAAGGCCTTTGTGAGCTTTTCGGTTCCAGAAAAAATGGAGTGTATTGTCGTTTCGCGTCCACTTGGAAGGGCTACGACCTTATCGCCGGGTTTGAAAACGCCAGATGCTATACGTCCAGCATAGCCTCTGAAATCTCTGTGCTCATCGGTTTGGGGTCGTATCACGTATTGGATGGGGAATCGACAGTCTTGAAGGTTCCTGTCTGCCCCGACGTGAACGTTCTCTAGGTGATGAAGAAGGGTAGAGCCACCAAACCAAGGCATGTTTTCGGAAGCCTTCACCACATTGTCCCCATTGAGAGCGCTGATAGGAATGAAGGTGATGTCGGTTATATCTAGTCGCGAGCTGAAGCTTCTGTATGCACTTACAATTTCTCGGTATTTGTTTTCGTCGAACTCGACCAAATCCATTTTGTTCACACACACCACAAGGTGTCGGAGACCTAATAGAGAGGCTATGAAGCTGTGACGATGGGTTTGTTCTAGGAGCCCATGACGCGCATCTATAAGTATGATGGCCAAATCCGCAGTGGACGCTCCAGTAACCATGTTTCGAGTGTACTGAATATGTCCGGGGGTATCAGCTATTATGAACTTTCTGCGCGGAGTGGCGAAATACCGATAAGCCACATCTATCGTTATGCCTTGCTCCCTTTCAGCTCGCAAGCCGTCGGTGAGTAAGCTCAAGTCTACTACCTCAAGTCCTTTTTGTTTCGAAGCTTTTTCCACGGCTTCAAGCTGGTCCGCGAAAATGCTTTTCGAATCGTAAAGCAGTCGCCCTATCAGCGTGCTCTTTCCGTCATCGACACTACCGGCAGTTGTAAAACGGAGTAGTCCGTTGTGGTTCGAAGTGATGTTAGTATCGCTCATCTTAAAAGTATCCTTCTTTTTTCCTGTCCTCCATAGCGCTCTCACCTCTCTTGTCGTCCATTCGTCCGCCCCGTTCCGTTATCCTTGTTGCGGCCACTTCGTCTATTATTTTCTCTACTGTATCGGCATCGCTTTCGAATGCTCCAGTGATAGTTAAGTCGCCAAGCGTACGGAATCTCACCCTCATCATTTGTGGGTTTTCTCCCTCTCGGAGTTTGAGAAAATCGGAGTAGGCAAGGATTTGACCATCGCGTTTAATGCATTCCCTTTCGTGCGAAAAATATAGACTAGGGAGGTTGATTTTTTCCTTTAGGATGTAATTCCAGATGTCTAGTTCTGTCCAATTGTTCAATGGAAACACTCTGAAATGTTCACCCGGGGCGTGCATTCCATTAAATAGATTCCACAATTCGGGCCTTTGATTTTTAGGATCCCATTGACTGAAATCATCTCTATGCGAGAAGAAACGTTCCTTCGCCCTAGCCTTTTCCTCATCTCGCCTAGCTCCTCCTATACACGCATCAAATTTATTGTCTTCGACAGTTTCAATAAGAGTTGTTGTTTGGAGTTTATTCCTACTCGCATTCATTCCAGTCTCCTCCTGAACCCTTCCTTCCTCTATTGTTTTTTCTACAGATCCCACGATAAGATTAGCACCTAGTTCCTGGATAAGACGATCTCGGAATTCTATCGTTTCTGGGAAATTATGACAAGTGTCAATGTGCACCAGTGGCATAGGGATTCTTGCGGGATAAAACGCTTTCGCTGCAAGATGAGTTATTACGATGCTGTCTTTCCCTCCACTGAAAAGAATAGATGGTCTATCGAATTGGGCAGCTACTTCTCTAATAACGAAAATAGATTCAGCCTCTAATTCGCTTAGATGATCGAGGTTGTATGTATCAGTTTTTATCATCCCTTCCTAATCTTCCGTATTTATACCAAACCCTCTCATGGGCATAATAAATCACCATCTTTAAAAAGAATTCGATCACAGTTACAATAGTAGCATCTTTCACATCACCTAGTACAAAATATGCAATAGTAAAGGTAGTGACTGATGCCAAAACTCTCCATGTGAGGGCTTTTGTTAGATGTCTAATACGGGATTTTTTCGAGTCCAAAGTCTAAATAATTTCAGGGATTTATAATCCTACTATTATTGTGCGAATTTAGGGTGTTTTGCGAGTTTTTCCTCAACTGTTTCCCAATCCTCAAAATGAAATCCCCTGTCATCGATATACACTGTTGCAGCGAACTTGCTATTACTCACATTATCAAACAGGTGGCTCATCTCGTACTTCTCCAACCACTCTTCAATTACGAGTGCCGGTCTAGAGCTCATTATTCTCAACACGTAACCTCGGTCTTTAAGTCTCTGCAATACTTCCATGGCGCCATCCATAGGTGGGTCGTATGCATTTTCGAGCCCTTGAAAACCTTTACTGTACTTGTGAATTACCCCATCAAAGTCAACCGCCAGTGTTTTCTTTTTGTCTAAGGTTTTTAGCTCCTTTGAAGGCATTGGTTTATCCTTAAGAATCCTCATCACACACTCATCCACAGACAAGGTGCCCGTATCTAAGTCGATGAATTTTTCAGAAGGAGCTTCGTAATTGCCCACGTGATTATCTTCTCTACCTCGTATCTCAGTTGTGTGCACATAGATCTCTGCTACCTCACATTCCGACTTCAATTCCTCTCTAATAATCTTGTAAGGAGAAACTACGGAAACAATGACAGCCTCTCCTTTTGATTGGAGGTATTTAGCTATGTTTTGGGCTTTACGAATATTAGCTATTCGTCCTTCTACACTGTAGTCAGAGTTGTTTGTGAGTTCTCTTAAATCATCGCCATCGATATGGAAAGGTGAATGACCACCTCGTTTTAACTGAGCGATTAAAGCTGTAGCAATAGTAGTCTTACCGTGCCCAGGTTGTCCAGTTATCCAGTAAATCATGCTAGTTTACCTTCTCTTAATAATAGGGTTTGTTCTCTGTCTGGACCTACGCTTAGGATGGAGATAGGAACACCTGTTTCGTCTTCAATCATTTTCACGTAACTCATCAGAGAAGCGGGGATGTTTTCTACATCGCGAAGTCCAGTTAAATCGCCAGGCCAACACTCAAACGTCTTATAGATGGGCTGCACTTCGTCGGGATTGATGCCGTAAGGGAGGTAGTCAATCTTCTCACCCTTGTGCATGTAATGTGTGCAAACTTGTATTTCGTCAAATTCTCCCAGAACGTCAGCTTTCATCATGCAGAGCTGAGTCACTCCGTTTACCATAACAGCATATTTCAACTGAGGCATATCTAACCAGCCACATCTTCGTGGACGTCCCGTAGTAGCTCCGAATTCACTTCCGGCAGCTCTAAGTTTTTCTCCAGTTTCTTCGAGTAGCTCAGTGGGGAATGGGCCCGAACCGACTCTCGTACAGTATGCTTTAAAGATCCCAAATACTTCGCCGATTTTATTCGGAGGAATACCTAATCCTGTACAAGCTCCTGCTGTAATTGTGTTAGAAGAAGTCACGAAAGGGTAGGTGCCGAAATCAATGTCCAACATAGTTCCCTGAGCGCCCTCTGCAAGAATGCCCTTACCGTCGTTAAGTACTTGATTAAGCATGTGTTCACTGTCGATGAACTTGAACTGTTTTAGATATTCAATTGCCGACAGCCAGTCTTCTTCATAAAGAGATAAATCGAAACTGTATTCAGGATATCCCTCCAGCATTCTTAGATGCTTTTCCTTTAGGGCCAAATACCTTTCTTCGAAATGCCCCGACTCAATATCACCAGCTCTTAATCCATTACGACCGGTTTTATCCATGTAGGTGGGGCCTATACCTTTCAATGTAGAGCCGATTTTTGCCTTGCCTTTAGCTTGTTCAGAAGCCGCATCGAGCAGGCCGTGAGTGGGCATGATCAAGTGGGCTTTCCTAGAAATTAAAAGTGAGTCAACGGGGTTCACGCCACGTTCTTTCAGAGCTTCAATTTCGCGTCGGAAAATCACGGGGTCAATTACCACTCCGTTACCAATCACATTCAGAGTGTCTTTTCTAAATATCCCAGACGGGATTGTGTGTAGGACGTGTTTTTTACCGTCAAAAATTAAAGTGTGACCCGCATTAGGTCCACCTTGGAATCTTGCAATAACGTTGTACTTGGGTGTAAGTACGTCAACGATTTTACCTTTCCCTTCATCGCCCCATTGGAGCCCTAGCAATACATCCGCTTTCATAGAAGTTAGGATTTTTTACGCTTTCTAGCGTAGATGTTTAATGAATGATGGAGGACTTCGATATCGAAGAGTTCCTCTAAAGTCGCTTTTATTTGTTGGATACGGGGGTCGCAAAACTCGAGTACCTCTCCTGTGTCAGCTATAATCACATGGTCGTGTTGCCTAACTCGGAAGCACTTTTCATACTGGGCGTTCTTATCTCCGAACTGATGTTTCCGTACTAGGTTACAGTCGAGAAGAAGCTCCATTGTATTGTAAAGTGTCGCTCGAGAGACTCGGAATTCACTGTCTTGCATCCTTGAAAACAGTTGCTCTACATCGAAATGCCCGATATAGGAATAGATTTCATGAAGTACAGCAAACCTCTCCGGAGTTTTACGGTGTCCGTTTTGTTCGAGGTAAACCTCGAAGAGATCACGTGCTTGGTTTAAGATTTCGTCGGTTGACATGTCTTATTCTGTAGTGCAAAGATAACCTATCACTCTGCTTCAACACGACCCACGGAGTGTACTCCACTAACATTTTTCAGTTTAGTTATCAAATCCTCCAAATGAGATTTATTCATAACTAAAACGCAAACAGATCCGGTGAATATTCCATCGGCCGTTTCCATGCTGATAGCCCTCATATTTACTTGCATATCTTCAGAAATAACCTGAGTGATTTGATTTACAAGACCCACATCGTCTATGCCTGTAAACCTTAGTGTCACTTGGAATTGTTGAGCGGCCTTACTAGCCCAACGCGCCTTCATCATCCTATATGCATACTTAGAAAGCATGTTCGTCGCATTAGTACAGTTCTGCCTGTGAACTTTAATTCCACCGCTCACCGTGATGAACCCGAACACATCATCTCCTGGTATTGGGTTGCAGCAATTTGCTAAAGTGTAGTCGATTTTCTGCATATTCTCGCCAATCAAGAGTATGTCTTCTTTCTTAGGGGTTACAAATTTTTCTGTTACTGATGTCTTTGAAGATGTTTTAGGGTCTGGTCCTTTAGGCCAAATAAACTTCCCCTGTTTCAATGTATATCCACTAACATTCTCGAGAGTAAATAACCCTAAGGCAATTTGGTAATACATCTCTTGAGCGGAATTCATTTTCATTTTCCGGTAGAACACTTCAATGTTTTCTTGAGTATTAAGAGCATTGATTTTTTTTAACCACTTCTCAAATACATCCCTTCCTTCCGTAGCCTGCGCCCTTTCTTTCTCCTTAAGGGAATGTCTTATTTTCTGTCTTGCGTGGCTAGTAACGACATAAGTCAACCAATCTTCCTTAGGGTACTGCTTGCTTGAGGTGAGGATTTCGATTTGGTCTCCAGAAGAAAGCCCAAAACTTAAAGGTACCAGCTTATGATTCACCTTTCCACCCACACACTCAGAGCCAACGCGGGAGTGAACCTTGAACGCGAAATCCAGTGTCGTAGAACCTTTCGGAAGAGTGACCATATCCCCGTTTGGTGTGAAAACGAAAATATCGTTAGACTTTAAGTCCATCGCGAACTCATCTATGAAGGCTAATGCATCCTCCTCTCCACTCTCCAGAACCTCCCGAATCTGATTCAGCCAGTTGTCTATTTGGTTGCCGCCAGCTGTACTGTCGCCGCCTTCTTTATATCTCCAATGTGCAGCAAACCCCTTCTCAGCCACCTCGTCCATTCTGCCACTTCGTATCTGAATTTCCACCCACTTTCCAGAGGGAGACATAACAGTCGTGTGTAGCGATTCATACCCATTGCCCTTAGGTAAACTGATCCAATCCCTAAGTCTGTCGGGGTTAGGTTGATAGAAATCGGTCACTATGGAATACGTCCTCCAGATCTCTGTTTTCTCCTTATCTCTTTCCGTGTCGATGATTATCCTCACTGCGAAAACGTCGTACACTTCTTCGAAGGAGACCTGTTGTTTTTGCATTTTGGTCCAAATACTAAAAATAGATTTAGGCCTTCCTTTTATCTCATATCCTATGTCTGCGGCATCGAGTTCTCTTTTAATCGGAGCACAAAAACTTCTGATAAATCTCGCTCTAACGTCCTTCGTTTTTCTGAGTCTAGACTTGATCATTTCATACTCTTCTGCTTCTTTATACTTAAGCGACAGATCTTCTAGCTCACTCTTAATTGCATAAAGTCCCAGTCTGTGGGCGAGAGGAGCGTACATATACAGCGTCTCGGAAGCAATCTTCTGCTGCTTGTCCGGATTCATAAAATCGAGGGTCCTCATATTGTCTAACCTATCAGCTAGTTTAATAAGAATCACCCTCACGTCACTACTCAGGGTGAGTAGCATCTTTCTGAAATTCTCCGCTTGAGCACTAGTTCCGGGCTCGAATACACCACTCATTTTCGTGAGTCCATCCACAATTTCTCTTTCCTTCCTTCCGAATTCTTTCTCCACATCATCCAGCGTCAAACTTGTGTCCTCAACCGTATCGTGAAGCAACGCACATACAATTGATGTCGTATCTAATCCTAATTCTCCCGCAACTATTCTTGCCACACTTATAGGGTGATATATATACGGTTCACCACTTTTACGCCTCTGCTCAGAATGGAAATCAAGTGCCATGACAAAGGCCTTTCTAATAGCCTTTCTATCCTCTCTTGATTTGCTGTGTTTAGCTGCACGAAGAAGCCCCCGATACCTTCGGAGTATTTCTTTTTTCTCTTCTTCTATATCAAATTGCATCTTTTGTAAAGCTAGCTAAATCATATTTCGTTTTAACGTCTTTGTTGAGGTAATTTCGCAACATGATTGAAGCGAACAACCCCAACCTCAGTTCTTTTGTCGAAGTGCCATCTGGCCACGACTTCCCTATCCAAAATCTCCCCTTCGGAATTTTCTCTACACCCTCACTTTCTGCCCGTCCCGGCGTAGCAATTGGCGATAGTATTGTCGACCTTCAGGCACTCAGTTCAGCTGGTTTTCTAGACTGTCTTATATTAGATTCAAGTTTCGAGATCTCCGACTTCAGTTCCTCCACCCTCAACCCCATCATCAACCGCGGAAAGCATGCTACTCGAGCTTTACGAAACCGCATTAGTGAACTACTTAATTCAGATGATTCAGAGCTCAGGGATTCATCTTCGCTCGAATCTTACATCCTCCTAGCGTCAGAAGCGGTAATGCACATGCCCATTAACGTAGGGGATTACACAGATTGCTATTCTTCTGAGGACCACGCACGTAATGTGGGCAAGATGTTTCGCGATCCAGAGAACGCTTTACTTCCTAACTGGAAGCATATGCCCGTGGCATACCACGGACGAGCTAGCTCTATCATCGTTTCAGGAACGCCCATCAAGCGTCCTCATGGACAGCTAAAACCCGCTGATGATCAACCACCCATTTACGGACCCTCCCGCCTTTTAGACTTCGAATTAGAAATGGCATTTATCACCCACTCAGGAAAGCCCATGGGCGAGTCCATCTCAACTTCAGAAGCCGACGACTACATCTTCGGTATGGTAATTTTTAATGACTGGTCAGCTCGTGATATCCAGAAATGGGAATACATTCCACTGGGCCCATTCCTAGGCAAGAACTTCGCATCAAGCATTTCCCCTTGGATAGTAACCCTCGACGCTCTAGAGCCATATCGTACCTCTGGTCCCACCCAAAACCCCTCAGTCCTCCCTTACCTAGAGTACGAGGGCAACGCCCATTACGACATCGAACTGGAAGTAGAAATTACGCCCCCAGCCGGTGACGGTCTAGTGGTCTGCCGCTCGAACTTCAAGCACATGTACTGGAATATGCGTCAGCAACTTGCACATCACACAGTTAATGGCTGTAATATCAGAGGCGGCGACATGATCGCTTCCGGCACCATTTCCGGTCCCGAAAAAGGCTCGTTCGGTTCCATGCTAGAAATTTCGTGGAAGGGCACTCAGCCCATCACCATGCCCGACGGTTCTCAACGGCGATTCATCCAAGATGGCGATACAGTAACAATGAGAGCTTCTAAAGGCATTATCGGATTCGGCGAAGTCTCGGCTGAATTAACACCGGCTTAGTCAGCAGCAGCTGGCGTATTTTCAGCTGGCGTATTTTTATCTGGCGTATTCACATTTGTTTCAAGCTGAACATCAGGGTATTTTGCTAATTCCGGTTCTATTAACGCAAGGATTTCATTTGCAGGCTGCATAAGATACGTTTCGTATTCAGTTGAGAGCTTCTTAGTGTTCCAAAGAATCAGACCCATTTGGTTCTCAAAAAAGACATCAAACAATAAACCATCCACATCACTCTCCAAAGTAGACGTTCCAAGTTTTAATGCTGGAAAATAATCATTATCGAAATTTCTCCATGAGATTTTTTCGAATGCAGATTTTAAAAAAGTAGGTATGTAATCATTGAAAGTGTTGTTGAAATCATGAATATGTTCAACACCTGAGTTCCAAGAGAAGAGCCTTTTCAGTCTTTAGATTTCTAGAACTTTCGTTGAAGTTGTCTAGCTGTAATGCAACTGTAATTCCCACAATGATCAAGACCTTCTCAGCGAGCATGAAAAATCCGTGACGTTTTGTTTCGCCTTCTCAAGCGAGCTTATGTCGGACTCTTCTAAGGAAGCTCATGGTATTACTGGTATTAAAGGAGGCCGTTAATTAGTTTTTCTACCGTCATTCCGTCTGCTTCGGCTTTGTAGTTACGGACTATTCTATGACGTAAGATGGGTAGAGCTACTGCTTGCACATCTTCAATGTCGGGACTGTATTTGCCTTCAAGTGCAGCATGAACCTTAGCTCCTATTATTAAGAATTGCGAGGCGCGCGGGCCTGCTCCCCAACTGAGGTAGTTGTTTACGTCATCGGTTGCTAGGTCACGGCCTGGACGAGTTTTACACGCGAGGTTGACAGCGTAGTTAAGAACGTTGTCGGCGACGGGCATACGTCGGATTAGGGTTTGGGCGGCGAGGATTTCTTCACCAGAAATAACAGGAGAGACCGTGGAGGTGGTGTCACCGGTGGTGGCTTTTACTATATCTAGCTCCTCCTGAAAAGACGGATAATCAACCCATGTGTTAAACATAAATCTATCGAGTTGGGCTTCGGGTAGGGGGTAGGTGCCCTCTTGCTCGATGGGGTTCTGCGTCGCGAGAACGAAGAAAGGACTCGGAAGATCGTAGGCCTGACCATTTACCGTAACGCATTTCTCTTGCATGGCCTCGAGAAGAGCGGCTTGGGTTTTCGGTGGCGTTCTGTTAATCTCGTCAGCGAGGACGATGTTTGCGAAAAGTGGCCCTTTTACGAATTCAAATTTACGAGCGTCGTCGAGAATTTCAGAACCCGTAATATCCGAAGGCATAAGGTCTGGAGTGAATTGTATGCGGTTGAATGAAAGTCCTAACGCACTAGCCACGGTATTTACTAGTAAGGTTTTAGCTAGACCCGGTACACCCACGAGCAGACAATGGCCACCAGCTAGAATAGCCATAGTTACTTCTCGAACGACTTTTTCCTGTCCTACGATCACTTTTCCTACTTCTGCAATTAGTTGAGAGTGCTTTTCTCTCAGGCTATCAAGTGCTGCTTTATCGCTCATGTTATAAAATTAATGCCAATTCATAATAAACTGACAGTCTTCGAAAGTTGCATCGAGTTTAATGAAAGTCTCGGATATATTCTCATTTACCCACTCGTTCATACCCTCTGTTCTCAAGTTATTCTCTACTAGGTTTTGGAATAGGGAGTAATCGTCCTTAGGATTCGCTCTGTGTGCAGGATGTCTAGCATCTAAACGCAATATGGTCCAATACCCATTACCATCTTTATCGATGAGTTGAACAGGGGTGCTAATTCCACCATCAACAAGAGGCTCTAGAAGGAAATATATATTAGGGTCGAGTTCATCCACCCCGAACCTCACACCTCCATCTCTAGGATTTACTACTTGTCCTTTTTGGTTAGCTGACGTTTCGCGAGTTGAGTGTGTTAGTACTGTAGCCTCGAAAGAAATCGTGTTAGCGTTGAGTGATTCAGAAAGACTATCAATCTTAAGCCCTAAGTCATACAAAGCCACTTCGTCAACTTTAGCCTTAATTAATACATGACATGCACTGAATTGTTCACCTCTTTTATCGGTAACTCTTAAGAAATGAAAGCCGAAATCGGTTTCAAATATGCCCGAATATCCACCAATGGGAGTGTCAAATGCTGCAGCTTCAAACTCGGGCACGAATTGACCTCTACCTATGTTATTGTAGCATCCACCCTTGTATTTAGAGCCAGGATCTTCTGAAAATCTAGAAGCAGCTAATGTCAACGATAGACTTCCGGACATTACAAGAGTCCTGATGGAATCAAGAGTGTTCCTCACATCTTGTTTCTGCAATTCCGTAATTGCGGGATGCAGCACGATTTCACTATAGCTTATTTCTTCTGGTATAAGTGCCAAACTATCCGACGGAATCTGCTCAAAATATTCTAGTATCTGAGCTGGGGTAGAACGGACACTTTGGTTGATAGTACCTCTCATTTGTTGAGCTAGCAGCTGGTCTTTGATAGGTCCAGAGAAATCCGCTCTCCACTCCGATACGGATTTACCGTATTCTTTTTCGAATGCCTCAGTGCTTCCTAGCATTTGAATGTAGTAGGCAAGTCTTCGCTCAATCTCATCCATTATCTCAGCATCTCCAACCACAAGGCTGTCAATCTTGGCGTTATGAATCAAGAGCTTTTCAAATAACAAATCTTCTACAATCACACAACGCTCTTCTGGACCTACACCCTTCCCCTCAAGCATCTCTTGAAAAACTCGTTCTTCCAATTCGCTATGTAGGATTATTTCATCTCCAATAATAGCAACTATACCGTCTAAAAGCTGGAATGAATCTGGCTGAGCGACTGCGCTCACAGCGAACTGACTCAACAGTAATGTAAAAAAAGATGTTCTTAATAATTGCATTCTAACGAAGGTAGTTCTACGGGGTTTTAATTAACTCAATGTTGGAGACTATCTCTAACTACGTGACCGTTAGCCCAAGCCTCCTTCACCAAGTCATCTCTTAAGTTCTCAAGAATTTCTCTCCTTCTTTCCTGAATAATCAGGTCTTCAATTCTATCACTTGCAATAGACAATGGTGCAGGTAGATCTTTAAGCCTATGTTCAAGAAACTGCAGCATATATGTTCTCCCACCAGAAGTGAAAGTAAAAACTTTCCTGCTTTTAAGCTGGTCCTCTATCCTATAAATCTGTAATGGGATTTGGTCTAAAAGATCGCTCAAAAACCACCAGTAATCAATGTCTATTGCATAGTGTGCGTTGTGTTCTATACACCACTGCTCTAGGTTAGGGATGGATAATGAGTCTGATGCTGTAAGCCAAAACTGAACAGAATCCAACTCCGTTTCTTCAGCTGGCAGATGGACGAATACAGCCCTAACTACATTCTCAGGGAGCTTAAATAATTCTGGATTAGATGTATGAAACTCTAGTATTTCCTCTTCACTCACTTCTGAGTTAAGCCTTGATCTGACGAACGATGTTTCATATTCGTTTACTAATAGAGCATCTCTGTAGGCATTAATCTTTGCTTCAAAACCCTCATCGTTTGCTGCGATTACTTTTTCTGCTTGCGCTAGTAGAACTTGCTCTCTTACCCAGCTATTAATTATTCTATCAGCTAATAAAGTGCTGTCGTCATAATTCATTTCATCTGGAATCCTATTCTCTAAGCTATCGAGAATAAGGGTGTTTCCAAATGCCTTCACAACAACAGTCTCTAGCTTTTCTTGAGAATTATTATTACATGAAGACAGCATTAGGAAAATACCTAATGTACTGGCAATAAATGCTGCCGGTATTTTTCTAATCGATAAGACCGTATAAAACTTCATAGTTAACCTTAACCGGGTATTTGTTCCTAAGTTCCTCTAACCAAACCCTTTCTAGATGATCTTGAAAGGTGGCAATGATTTGGCCTCTAGCTTCATCAAGCGATTTCTCTGTGGGAGGAACCAGGCCTTTAATGTTAACCACCACTACAGCGTCACTGTCCGTTTCGATCAATGAGATTAACCAGGTGTCTTTCAGGACTTCAATCTCACCTGAAGCGATCATGCTGAACACAGTGTCGCTCCATGTATTTACTCCCTGTGGAAACATACCAGTTTCTACCCTGATTGCCAGTGGCTTCTCAGAAATCAATTCTCTACGGTAGTCTGGGATAGATCCACCATTCTGAAGTATACGTTTCACTTCAGAAGCAATTTCTTCATCTTCGCATGTGAACACATCGATGTTTAATCTATCGTCCCATATGAACATAGCGGCGTTTTCATTGTGAAAGTTCATTAAACCAGTTGTGTCCTTTACCGCTTTACTCCAAACCATCTTATCCGTCAACTCGAACAACAGTATTCCATCGTGATACTCTTCTATCAGTAGTCGGAACGCATCGTGTTTCCCTTCTAATCTTGCATCCTCATATTCCATTAGCTCCTCCTCTATAAATTTATTCAAGAGCTTGGCTAAACTCTCTCGTGGTGCAATGTCTCCTCCTCTAGGTTTAATAGAAGTGGCGAAGTCCACGAATTCTTTCACAGTTGTAGACTCATCACCTATGCTGAATAGAGTTTTTTTGAGTTCAGCACTGCTTAGGTGAGATATAGGATGGCCTTTAGTGAAGACACTATCGGTTTTATCCACAGCCTTTTGGAGAGCTAAAACCCTATCATTATTCAAGCTGAAGTTATACTCTACTTTGAGTTTATTTAGAAACGATGAGCGCGTCACATCAGCCCTAGCATCTCGTCCCACTTTTTTCTTTAAAGCACGTTTAACGGAATCGAAATCTTGTGGAGCTTTATATCCTATTCTCTTTACGATGTGCCATCCATAGCTACTTAAGAATGGAAGTGAGATGTCGCCGTTGTTTTCAAGGTTGAAAGCAGCGTTTTCAAATTCTTCAACCATTTTCCCTGCTCCGAACCAAGCAAGCACACCACCCTTACTTGCAGATGAGGTGTCATCACTGTATTTTAACGCTAGTGATTCGAATGACTCTCCTGCATTGAGGAATCCTGCTACAGCATCAATTTCTGCTTTAGCACTTTGAGTCATTGTCTTATTATTCAAATCTGCGACTCTAATCATTATGTGAGCAACTTGAATCTCGCCTCGAGTATCTCTTCTGTCTACTACTTGGAGGAAGTGAAACCCATATTTCGTGCGAACGATTTCGCTTAGTTCACCCACTGGGGTGTTATATGCAGCTTCCTCGAATGGATATACCATCTGAAATGCTGTGAACCAGCCGAGGTCTCCTCCATTGTCGTGTGCTGATGGATCGTCGGAACCGTCTCTAGCTTTAGCTACTAAAGAGAAATCTTCACCACCTAAAACCCTGTCTCTTAACTTCACACACCTATTATATGCTCTCAACGTATCTGCAGGCTCGGAGTTAGGCGCCACACTGATGAGGATGTGGCTAGCTCTAATTTCCTCTTGTTGTCTTTCGAATGCTTGAATCACTAATTCGTCAAGTAGGTCTACATCTATTAGGTAAGGCCTAGCAAGTTGCTTTCGATATCCAGCAAGTTCCGAAATGAATTCCGGAGCATCACCCATTCCTAGGGCTTCTGCTTCCATTACTTTAAGTTTGAATTTCACGAACAGGTCCATGTACTCGTCCAGAGCCTCCATAGTGACTATACTATCGCGATTATTCTTCCCATAAATGTGTTCGAAATCTGACAGACTTACGCTTTCGTTGCCTACTTCTAGGACTGTGGTTTGGGCTATAGCAATACTTGGATTGCACAATATGGCACAAATCGCTAATGCGATAAAACTTAATAATTTCATATTATCTAATACTGTAATTAGGGGCTTCTCTAGATATCATTACATCGTGTGGATGTGATTCCTTCATTCCCG
>Ga0115000_10000980_pt1 | contig 25993 bp, 20 predicted proteins | sample ArcticOcean_MG_C_6_FD_89690 | JGI IMG/M metagenome (GOLD analysis project Ga0115000, IMG submission 89690) | Marine microbial communities from western Arctic Ocean - ArcticOcean_MG_CB8_128 | ecosystem: Environmental > Aquatic > Marine > Oceanic | place: Arctic Ocean: Canada Basin | collected... | reverse complement strand
CTGAAACTGAAACTGAAACTGATAGCGCTGAAAAAACCGAAGAGTAATCTTCCATTCATTTGATACTACGACAGCCCCATGCGATGCATGGGGCTGTTTTTTTACGGTCGACAAACCACGAGAATACATAGGGTCAGGTGCTTGCTCTGCTATTATTTTTTATGGTCAGGTCATTGTTAGATCATTCCTTACTAAGCATCGAATCAGGAATCAACAGGTCAAAACACTGTTCGCTTGGTTCTTGTTGACCAGACCAGGGTTTGCTCTGGGTGACAAGACCCCGTATCATGCGCAGATGCTCGCAACACTCAATACACTCCAAGAAGATGCGCTTCAAGAGATTACAGCATTGGATTCGCTCGAAAGCCTTGAATCGTGGAGAATATCGTACTTAGGTTCAAAAGGACGCTTAAAAGGCGTTATGCCTTTGATGAAAGACGTGAGCAAAGAAGATAAACCAGCAGTCGGCAAACGTTTAAATGAAGTGAAAACTACCCTCGAATCAGCATTCGATTCTCGAAAAGCAGATATTGCGGGATCCTCAAGCCCAAGGCCTCCACTTGACATTACCGAGCCAGGCGTTGAAGCCCAACATGGACGTCGGCATATTATTACAAAAACAATTGATGGCATTACTGAAGTGTTCGGAAGAATGGGATTCTCCGTAGCGTACGGTCCTGAAGTCGAAGATGAATACCACAACTTTAATGCACTGAATATTCCAGAAGACCATCCAGCGCGGGATCCAATCGACAACTTTTTCATGGGCGGTGATCGAATGCTCCGCAGTCAAACTTCGACTGTACAAATTCGGGTCATGGAATCAACACCACCACCAATAAAAATTATTGCCGTTGGCCGGGTGTACAGACCAGATACCCACGATGCGACACACTTCAGCATGTTCCACCAATGCGAAGGACTTCTTGTTGCACCAAAAGTTTCCATGGTAGATTTAAAAAGCACGCTCTTTCAGTTCGCAAAATCTTATTTTGGCGAAGAAGCTGAAGTACGTTTTCGCCCGAGTTTTTTCCCATTCACAGAGCCATCTGCAGAAGTAGATATGAAGATGAAAATTAAGGGTACATGGCAATGGGTAGAAATTGGTGGTTGCGGATTGGTAGATCCAAAAGTGTTTGAAGAAATCGGTTACGACAACAACAAGTGGCAAGGTTTCGCGTTTGGGCTCGGTATCGAACGAGTGGCAATGCTGAAATATGGCATCCAAGATATTCGATGGTTGTTCGAAAATGACGCACGGTTCCTTCGCCAGTTTTGAATGAAAACCTACAATATTCTGCAACTTGGCCAACAACAGTAGGCGCAGTCAGCATCATTGTGGGCGGCCTTTCTCTGTTTGGCGGATGCATGGCATTAACTGGCATGAGTGAAATTGAACAACTGCACACAGCAGTTCCTTTTGGTGAGGGCCAAATGAACGAAGCGCTCCTTGCGCAATTAGCGGAAACTGCTCCACCAGATTGGATTTCGTCCTCCGCATCTATGCTTGTCGTTCTCTTTTCAATTTCACTTGTAGCATTTGGAATGTCTCTGTTATTGCGAAATCCCAAAGGTGTTTCGAGGTTACGCTGGTGGGCGGGTCTCTACATCGTCTTCAGTTTTGGAGCTGCAATAGCCCAATGGGTGCCTAGAATGGACCTTGTTCGCAGTAACAGCGAAGTGCAAGCATTGTTCCTTGCGCAACTCACTCTCTCGCTTCCATTATATTTAGTGCTTCCAGTTTTTCTGCTGGTGTATTTGAACTTGAAAAAGATACGAAACGAAGTCACTCTCTGGCGGTAACATACGACAATGCAATTTCTAGACGAACTCAATTGGCGCGGCCTACTTCATCAAACGACTGGAGGAGATGAATTACAACAGCATCTTGCAAGCGGAAGCAGGATTGCATATTGCGGGTTTGACCCCACAAAAGATGCATTGACGATTGGCAATTACATGCCAATCAAAATGCTTCGCCATTGGCAACTTGCTGGACATACGCCGATTGTGCTCATGGGTGGTGGTACTGGTTTGATCGGCGATCCATCAGGGAAAGATGCCGAACGGCAACTTCTTTCAAAAGAACAAGTCGCCAAAAATATCGAAGGGCAACTTCGCTGCTTTTCAAAAGTTCTTGATTTTGAAGGCGATAACGCCGCTGTTATCGTGAACAATGCTGACTGGTTATGTGAACTAGGTTTTCTTGATGTACTTCGAGATGTTGGTAAATATTTCTCTGTCAATACGATGATTCAGAAAGATTCCGTGAAGGACCGTTTACATAATCGGGAGCAAGGTATTTCGTATACCGAATTTAGTTACATGATTTTGCAAGCCTATGACTTTCTACATTTGCGTAGAGAAATGGATTGCACGATTCAAATTGCGGGGAGTGACCAGTACGGAAACATCGTTGCAGGAATCGACTTGATTCGTAGAGATATGGTCGATGCAGGCGACGAACAATTCAAAGGCGCGGGTATTACAAATCCTCTTGTCACAGCTGGGGACGGTTCAAAGATTGGCAAGACTGAGAAGGGTGCCATTTGGCTGACAGAAGACCGCACGAGCCCCTATGCATTCCATCAATATTGGTTGAATATTCCAGACGAAGATGCAGGCAAGTTTCTCCGTTGGTTTACTTTTTTAGACCAACCCACAATTAAAGCAATTGAAAAAGAACATGCAGAAGCGCCGCATCAACGTGCTGCGCAAAGAGCATTAGCAGACGCAATGACTGAGATATTTCATGGCAACGAAAATGTAGCCCGGTGCAACGAGGCTGCAAAAGCACTATTTGGTGGCGATATCACTTCGCTTGATGAAAAGATGCTTGGCGAAGTATTCTCAGAAGTCCCTGCGGGAGAATTTCCTAAAGCATCGTTGGGGAGCGAACAAGCCTTGCTGGTGGAGGTGCTCCCTCAAACAGAATTGTGTAAAAGTAAGCGCGAAGCGCGTGAATTTTTAAAGAATGGCTCAGTAGCAATTAACGGCGAAAAGATTTCCGGCGATGATGCTGTCAACCGTGTTCTGCAGACAGAGGATTTGCTTCATGGAAATACTATCTTGCTTCGCCGAGGTAAGAAGGCATGGTTTGCAAGTCGCTGGTTGTAACTGGTTCTTGCATACGTATACAATTGAAGTGCTATTTTGAAGCGTTGTTTTTGCTCATAACTGGTCGTAGAATGTTCTAAAGGCTTACCCCTAGAAATTTGCGCTAACTGGACTGAGAGCAAAGTTGCGTTACGGGGTTGGAGCAACAACAGGCGTGATAGCAAGAGCAACATCAAGTACAGAGATGTCCTCAACAGTTGCTTGCACTTGCACACCAGTGCCGTCTTCGAGCATCGCCACAAACGACGTGACGAGTTTTGAAGTAATCTGTTGTTCCATATCGCGCGAAGCTAGTCGAACAATAGCGTACACAGTCACATCGCCTGATGCAATGTTTGCAATAAGTTCATTGTCTGCTTCAATGGAAACATTTGGGATAATTTTTACGGGTAGTGAAACCGCGTATTCAGAGTAATCTTCTGCTGGCGCTGCAATCAAAACCCGAACTTGAGGCAATATTGTTTTGCCGGTTTTTGATTGTATTTTAAACGATAGCGAAACCCTATTTGGCTCGACAAGAATGCCTTTGTTTTCTAAGTAATCAGGCAATGTTATAGCAGCGCTTTGGGTGTGAACTATTCCAGGCTCAAGTTTTGCCAGCACGTTATCATCGACAACTGCAGTTACAGTTATCGACTCTGGCATAGAGTTGCGAATCTCCGTTGGGATTTGTAAAAGGACAGTAGACGGATCTACAGTAACGTCGCCACTCACTTGCACGCTTGGTAAAGAAAATTGTACTGAAGCTTCAACTGTTACGAGGGATTGCACATGTATCGTGAACGTGCTTGGATCAGAAGTTATTACTACGGCGCCCGAGATGCGAACTGCGTCGATAGCGTTTACGGTTGTTGTTGCATTGATTGTTGCATCGCCATCTTCAAGTGAGATAGGTATATGCAAGCCGTTAGCGCAAAGTTCTTCGACGGTATCAATAGATGCCCGAGGTCCTTTGAACGTAAGACGTACGGGTTTTGATTCGGGTGTAATTGTCACACTAGAACCTTCTGGTGCTTTGAAGTGCAGCGTTGTGCTTATATTTCGAGTATCTTCAGTTCGAGTAGCCGACCAAATCCAAATTATCACTGTAAGTACGGTTACAAATACGATGGCTAAGGTGTCGTCTTTGCGCTTCATTCAGTTTGCTCCGCAATAGGATTGCTCTTAGTAGTATCCTCTGTGTTTACTTCAGATAGAGTTTCTTCGCCTGGGTTCAGCCTAGCCATAAGTTCAGTTTCTAAATCATCGCGCTCAACAGGGATGAGTTTTCCATGATCAGCAAAAGAAATATTTCCTGTCTGTTCGCTGATGATAATAACCAACGCATCGCAACGCATGGAAAGTCCAACTCCAGCGCGGTGCCTTGAACCTAAATCACTTGGTAACATCGCAGTGCCATCTGCTAGTGGAAATTGCACGCTTGCTTTTACGATTCTATCGCCATGGACAATACAACCCAAATCATGCAATGGATTGTTCGGCCAGAAAATAGATTTTATAAGAGGCGAGTTTACTTCAGCATCAAGAGGTTGCCCACCAACAATATGATCAGTGGTATTGTTCTCACGCTCAATTGCAATGAGTCCTCCAAATTGATTCTTACTTAAGAAAACGGAAGCATCTGCAATCGCTGTAATAGTTGAGTTACCTACAGTTCGAATATTTCTAAATCGTGCGAACAACCCTGATTGACTAACTCTAACAGCAGCTTGGCGTAACTCTGGTTGGAAAATAATAATTAATAACAAGAGTACATACGTTAAGAATTGTTCTGCGAAGAAGTCGAGTCTGTCGAAGTGTCCAGTCCAGTCTGCGATGACTTGCAATAACCAAAGTGGAAAAAGCAGAACTATAAGGCCTCTAATGACACCGCCGCCTCTTGTCCCTTGTAAAAAACGGAATGCTAAAAAAACACTCAGCCAGATGACGAGCAACTCGATTAGGGTCTCAAAAACGTCGTAACCAAAAATAGTCCAAGACATGCCCTCAAATTATACGCTGATACCGTAGGATTCTCATATATGTCACGATTTGGAAATTCACAAGGGGTCTCACGACCAACAGGCGTCTGTGCTTCAACAGGCGATTCTCTAGAACCTAGCCAGCAAGCGTTTGCAACGCTCATCGAACGCGAGGAAGACGAAGGCTTCGACCGAGTTGATTACAGTGTTGCCGCGTGGGAAAGGGGCGATAGACCCGAGCGGTTATTCAGTTATTGGCGTTATACCGTCCCTGAAGGGGGCAAAAAGCCTGATATTCAGATAGACGACGAGGTTCTCGTTGATTTGTTCAATCGTCTTTCCGATGATGAAAAGCCTCAACGAATTGCATTTCGGTACATTCTCGCCCTCGTTTTAATTCGTAAAAGGAAGCTGAAACTAGTAGGTCGTGAAGAAATAGAGGGTGGAGAACTCTGGTTATTGCGCTTCACAGGCACCGACGGCGAGCCAATACAGGTGAAAAACCCTGGAATTGCAGAGGAAGAAATCCAAGATTTATCTGAGCAATTAGGTGAAATTCTGCAAGGTGACCTGTGATTCGAGTTTTTTTTCTATGTATTCTTGCATGTAGTTCGTGTGCACCGAAGGGCCCCGCGCCCTTTGTCCATCAACAAACTGTTGACGAAGTTGCTGTACCTGAGATGAAGCGAACGAAACATTTTCAAAAACTTGTAGGCAGAGGGGCAATCGAGTTTACATGGTCTGATGAAAATGGAAACCATAAAGAGCAAGGCGAACTCGACTTTTGGAAACAGGGCAAATCAGTTTCATTGCGAGTTACAAAATTAGGAGAACTACTCGCTTGGTTTGGTGGCGAAGGAAAAGATTTTTGGTTTTTTGATCTTATGGAAGACGAGCCCACGCTAAGAATTGGAGGCAAGCAAGGGATGTTTAACGACATCGATGTTGCTCTTGTTCTACTTGGCCTAGTGCCTGTTCCAGAGTGCAATGCAACTGTTAAAGATGGAGTCTTCCGAAGCATCGATAAAAAAAGTCGTACATGGAGCGCTACGTATTCCATAGAAGATAATCGTCCGTTGCATATTTCGATGCGCTCAGGAAAACACAAAGCAGAGGCAACGCACATAGAAGGCATACGCGTCGAAATTGACAATCTGCATGAATTGCACTGGCCAATCACAGGTGGCAACATTGACATCCGAGATAATCAAGGAAATACAGAGATAAAAATTGTTTTCTCTTCGTTGTCTACTATTGTGGAAGACGAACCAATGGAGCGTGTGTTTGATCTCGAGTTTTTGAAAAATGCCCTCAAGCCTGTCCATATTATGAGGGGAGAGTAAGTGGTGCTTAGCTATTTAATGGCATGCGTTTTTTCACTTCAACCCTTAGCGTCAACGGGTGCTGAGGACGGTATTTGGTTTGTAGGTGATAGGAACCCTGCGCAAATACAATTTGATGCAAAGGCAAAAGGGTTAGAGTATTCCATTTGTGCTCGTACTTCTACAACAACATACGCCTCTTTGCAATCGTTTCTTAGAAGACCAACGGCATTAACTTTGTACAACAATGAACTATGGTTTGTTGATCAACGGAATGCTATAGTGCTGTACGCCATGCGTAACAAACCAACGGGCGAATTGTATGCATCACTGCAGTCGACGTACGAAACGCAATTGGAATTGAGGGGGCTACACCAGTGGGGAGATGTACTTGCGTTGAACGTGGGGGGGTCGTCTCTGCAAGTAGTTACATACGATGGGCACAATTGGGAAGAATTGCCAGTGCTTAAAGAAAAAGATGCGAGAACGATAGTGTACAAAAACAATTTACTTGCTTTTGTGCCAACGAAGAAAGGCGCTCATGTTTGGCAATACGGCAATGGTGAGTGGGAATCTAAAGGCCTGCGAGAGTTCACTGGCACCCTTGGTAGTATTATTCAGAAAAACGATTGGTTGCTCCTTGTGACTGAGCATGATGGCGATGGGGAAGTGTTCGGATTGCAAAAAGAGCAATGTATTCTGATTGCGACGTTCTCAATACCAAAAGGTCGCTGGTCTGTAGTACCCTCGCCAGAAGGATTAAGCTTAGTAAGCGTCGAGAGAAATGGAACAACCACTGTTGTAGACATGGGTTGGCCAAGCGGAAGGCAATCTCCAGCTATCGAACTTACACTTGAACCGTTGCATGCAACTTCATTTTTGCAGCAAGTGGCTCTATTTTTGCCTATGTTTCTCTTTGTGGGATTTGCCTTTCTACTTTTACGATCAGGAAATGCAAAGAGCACTCAATAATAAGGTTTTGCGTCCAATAACGCCGATATCTTCGTAGGTTTTACGTATGAAAGATACCTCAAGAAACAACACGTTTTACATCTTCGCCTTGTGTGCGTTGGTCTTATGCCTGCGTACAACTGTTGCTTCGCCAGCAAATGCAATGCATGAACCTTTTTGGGACCAATTTGTGGCTGGCAACGATGCTCCAGTCATTCATTTGGATGAACTTGCGACAATCGTTGCAAATATGCCAAGTGCAAGGCGACCTAAGCAGATATTCCAAGGCCAAGTGGACGAGTCCTACATTCGGGAAGGGATAACCCTTGGTGTTCTATTCGCCATCATGATTTCGGGACACGTATTCGGCAAAAGGCGTGAAGGCGAGACAGTTATTATGCAGAAAATCTATACAGCGCATGAAGAGGCAAAAATCATTCTTGCATTAGGGCACTGCGAAGCAAGGCTCGCAATCGATTCGTTGCAGGGAGAACATAAAGTCAAAGTTCTACGGGCTATTGCAAGTAGTTCTATTCAAAAAGAGCCGGCTGAAATGCCCTTCGTTCAAGTAGAGCGACAAATACAACAGGCAGTTCAAGCTTAACGATCGGTGAAAGAACCGCGGGTGAGCATAAGCTCAAGAGTTTGGCAGACGATGTCGACTTCGCGTTCTGTCATGGAAGTATAGAACGGCAATGCCAAAACACGTTTGGAAATCGAATTCGCAACAGGACAAGTATCTGCTGCGTTGCATGCTTTTTCAAAGAGTGGTAGCGAAGGGATAGATTGGTAGTAATCCGCTGCGCCAATTTCATGGCGGTGTAACCCTCGAATGATTTCATCACGGTCATCACGTGAATAGTTATCGTTCACACGTACAACAAAACCTTCCCAACTCATTTCTACTTTTGGTGCAATAGTTGGGCACATGATTTCTGCAACGCCACATAGTTTTTGTATATACCATTTTGCCAATTGATCGCGGCGGGCCATGATTTCATCAAGGCGTTGCATTTGTACTGTTCCAACGGCAGCATGCACCTCACTGATTCTGTATCCATGTCCCATAGATTGCATTAATTCATCAGTTCGTACGCGGTGCAACTCGTCTGTTGCATGCGAAGGGTCACAGACGAATCCGTGGTTCCGTTTTGCTTTGCATTTTTCAGCGAGCATGTTATCGTCAGTAGTAATAACTCCACCCTGCACGCTAGTTAACTGCGTAGAAGAATGAAAGGCAAACACAGCGGCTCTACCAAAAGAGCCAACTTTCCTGCCGTTGATTTTGCTTGCAATCGCTTGCCCCGCATCTTCTATAAGCGTTATCTCTTGTTCTTGTGCAACTCGCGCAATAGCTTCGATGCCCTCAGGATTTCCAAAAGTATGCGTTGCGATAATAGCTTTTGTTTTGTCAGTTAATTTCGCAGAGACATCTTTGCAATCCATATTGAGTGTTCGCGCGTCGCAGTCAGCGAAGATGGGCGTGACGCCCATTCGTAATAGAGTTGCTGCTGCAGAAGGGAATGCGAATGCAGGTGTAATCACTTCATCGCCTTGCTGAATGCCTAGAGATTCAAGAACGACATGCATCGCACTATGCGAAGAATGTGTTGCAACTCCAAAGGTACTGCCCGCGTGAGAAGCGACTGCTTTTTCGAATCGTTTTGTCCAAGGGCCGAAGACTAATTGCTCTGCACGGAGGGCATCACTTGCAGCGCTAATTTCACGACCAGTAATATCTGCACAACTTAAAGGGATTTGGGAAGACACAGGAATAGAACTATTCTGGGCTTACAGCCGCTAGTGCGTGGTCTGCAAGCCCCATCCGTTTGAGATACAGCCAAGCTGCTTGCGTTTCTAGGGATTGGCTTAAGTGCCCACCACCCGCAGCAATAATACCCAAGTATTCTTGGTCAATATCTGGCAGCGGGCCGGACCCTCTAGCTATGAGAAGTAGCGTCATGACGTCCGCTTTGTTGAGTCCATTTCTTCGAAGTTTTGTTGCTTGTTCGACAATGTCCTTATTTGGATTTTGTAACATTGCTAACAACAAGTGTTTTTGCTGTTCGCTATTGTCATCTGCTTGTTCGAGAATGTTCCATGCACTCGCTGGCGCTACGTCTATAAGTTGAACGAATGCTTTGATTGCTGCGGCTTTACGCATCGCATTTGCTTTCTCTGGTATGACAGAGAGCGCCATATAGAACCGTTCCGCTTGGGAATCTGAAAGGTGATTCTTTGCTACTCGAAATGCCCATTCTGCAGAACCGCGGTGCCCCTTGCTTACCAATTTGATTAGAGAGGTAACATCAGAAGTTGTCACTATAGATGTTGGTCGATTTACGCGACCCGCTCGTGCCATAAGGCCGAGCAATGGATCCTCTATATCAATATGTAATCGCGTAATCTGTTCGTCGCTTGGTGTAAGCCCAGCTTCAAGAAGCAAAAGCAAGTATTTGGCTTGGTTTCTTCGTGTTGGTTCTTCTGGAAATGCCCGGCTCCAATACGCTTCACCAACTAATGGGTCTACGCTTAGCATCGAATACAGCGCCCAGTACCGTTCGTCTTCGGAAAGAGCAACGGCATTTTCTTCGAGCAACGATTGAAGCCAAGGGCTTGCATCTTTTAATTTGTACTGCCTGACAAGTTGAAGGGTTCTCGCTAAGGCAACACTTTTGTCAGCGTTGGTTGCACGACGCAAACTTTGCGTTGTAGTTTGTATTGCGGTAGGGTCGCCTAACAATAACGCAGCAAACATGGCAACACTTAAATCTGTATTGTTCGTAAGCTCTTTGAGCATAGCTTCATTTTTTGTACCTTGCAATAATTGCAAATCGGCTAGAAGAAGAAGTCGTGGTGCAGTTTCGAGGGGCGGCCATTGCAAAAGGATTTCAATTTGTTTTTGTTGGAATAAACCGTCGTCAAGTGCTTGTGCAATGACATGCTGGCGGGCTGTTGGAGAAATTTGCTGCACAAGCCAAGGGTCAATTGTATGGTCATTGCTCAGTTCAGCTATGCCAAGAACCGCATGCACTTGCACATGCCAATCGGTATGTTGCGAAAATTGGTTAAAGAAGGGACGTAAATCTGGATCTTTCAATGCGCGTAGCGCGCTCAAATTCAATAAATGCTGTCCATTAGGTTGTGTTGTTGTTGCTCTGTGCAACTGTCGAAGCGCTGCTTCAGTGTGATCGCTATCGTTAGATGCAAATGCTTGTGTGCATAAGATTGAAACAAGAATGGCAACGGTACAACGCATGCCACGATTGTAGCAGTAACAAGCATATTCAATGTGTAAAATGGCCCGGAGAAGCAGTCAGATCCTTTGACCTGCTTCTCCTAAGCCATAAATCCGGTATCCAAATCCATTTGGAGTTACGGTCTTCTCTCTTGTGCGCATTCGTTCGCTTTAGAGCGTACTTCCCACGTTAGTTGGTCGATGGTTTCTTTTACATCGATATTCTCATTTTTCATCTTCAAAGCAGTGTTCGTGTTCTCGAGTAGCTCAGTTATTCGTTTCACTGCAGCATGTACAGTGGAATGGTTTTTTCGGTGCATTGCAATCGCGAGTTCAGGATAACTTTGCGACGTCAGAGTACGACCAAGATAGGATGCAATGCTTCTCCAGAATACGATCGTTGATGCTCTTGATGAACCTTTTAGTTCGTTTACTGGAATGCCTCCGCGCTTTGATGTTACTTCAAGGATATGGTGCATGCGAATCGGCAACGAAGTTGGCGGTGTGCTTCGCAGTAATCTGTTGACGGATTCGACATCAATAATTTCTTTGTCAGAGGATATAAGTAAAGATGCTGTTGCGCGTAGTCTTGTGATTTTCCCCTCTATTTCACGAACTGAGCCAACGGCTTGGCTCGCAAGTTGTTCCACAGCACCGTCAGTAATCGAGATACGATGTTTAGTTGTTAACTGCTTAATGATGTTGCACCGTGTTTCTCGGTCAGGGCGTTGAATTTCAGCAATCATGCCAGCGACAAGTCTGTTTGCAAGGGCGCGGTTCAATCTTCTAATGTGCCTCGGGTCTTCGTCTGAAGCAAGAACAAGACGGGCGCCACGTAAGCCAACGGTATCGAGTGTATGTAAGAGTTCTTCTTGTGTTTTTACTTTGTTAGCTACAAAATGAACGTCGTCAATAGCAAGCAAATCTAGGTTTCGATACCGTGCTCTGAAGCGCGAGAATTCACCACTGCGAGAACTTGCTATGAATTCATTTGTGAATTGTTCTGCAGTAACGTACCGTACTTTGCTTTTTGTAGTTCTAGAAGCCATGCTGCAAATTGCTTGCAAGATATGTGTTTTGCCAACTCCGCATGCTCCATGAATAAAGAGCGGTGAAATGGAGCGCCCTTCCTCCTGTGTTATTTGTTTACCAGCAGCAAACGCAAGTTGATTACATGTGCCAACAATAAAATCGTCAAACGTAAGTAGCGACTTACTTCGACGTACTTTGGTTGGTGTATCCATCTGTACTGGCGTGCTTGGAATGGAAAGTTGTTGTTGCAATGTATTGTCGTACGAAACTTGTACTGCGATATCTTTTCCAAATAAAGTCTTTGCTGCTTGTTGCAATTCGCTTGTAAAGCGATCGTTAATACGACCTGCTGCAAGTTTTGTGGGAGCAATAACTTCAAGTTTTTCTTCGCCGCATTCAATAGCGGTGTTTGAAAACCACATTTGGTATTTGCGTTGCCCAATAGAATTACTCAGATGTTCTCTGAGTTGGAGTTCAATTGGCGAAAACTGTTCTTGGGACATAGAGCGAAGGTACCAAACCGAATGTAGAAACATGCCGGTGAAAATTCAAAAAAGTAGTAAAAGAGTCCTTCTGGCAATCGTTCATCCTTGCTGGAATGTATACATTTCAGGGGAGGGGTGAAGAACGCTCGTCCTTGAGCAGTTTGCAAAGAGTACAGGAACATATCTACTTTGTGCAATATCGCTGTCATCTCGCAGTTGTTTTATGTAACTGAATTTATGTAACTCTAGTTAATTCCTAGGTCAACGCATCATAAGAAAATTTCATTTTGCATTTATGCACAATTGTCGACAAACTGTGGACAACTTCAGAACAACTTTTTAATCATCGTAAATCGTTGCCCAATTTTTCTAAAATTCCATCGTTGATAAAGGTGTATAGCAGGTGTGTTCTGGGCATCGACGGCGAGGGATATTCTTTTGTATTGAGAATCTTGCGCCACTTCATACGCTTTGCGAACCAACGAGTTTCCAACTCCTTTTCCGCGGGCATGTGGCGAAGCTCCCAGGTATGTGATATCAATACATCTTACTTCTGGCACAGGAGTTAGCAAAAGGACACCTGCAAGTTTCTTGTGTAGCTTTGCTATAAACCAAAACGAATCGTCGTAGTGCGGCGAATCTTTGTGACCGGCGATTATGTCTTCTACTGGTCGAATGCCGTGGATACCTGGGCAATCTAGCGAGCCCTTGTAGGTACTAACAAGTACTTGTTGCAACTCTTGCTCGCTCAAATCACAGTAGGGCAAGACATCCAATTCGTTTGCCCCACTTGTTTCATTTGGAATTGGTCCGTCCAAGAGGCTTTCCATCGAATACAGCATCGAAAGGGGGGCAAATCCCGCGTTTTCAAATGCTTCTTCTAGGAGCGGTTCTTGCGGCCCCATGATGGCTTGTGCAAGCCTAGCTGGAGATGTCAATGCAACTTCGACGCCTTGCTTGATCAGTTGGCTGACTGGTTGTACTTGCTCTGTACACTGTGGGCTTGTTGCAAGAAACGTGGTGCTTCTTCCCACGTTTTGCAGCAGAAGCAATGATTCTGTGTATGTTTTCCGCCCATTCGCTAGAAACATGTACGTGTCTGAAGGCTTACAAGCAAGGCCATTCAGCAGTGCCTTGGCGCGCAGTGGAGAACCTACGATTGCAGTTGCAGCATCTATATGTCTATTCTTTGGAACTATGGTCACAACTGCGTATCCTACTGCTAGAATGACACATTGCTAGGAGAACCCCATATGCGATTATTACTCATTACATGTACACTTATTCTTGCTACGCTTGCCCAGTCAGGAGTAGCGCACCCTGTTGCTTCAGACCGCGCGCATCGTTGGCAACTTCGCCTTGACGTAAGCAACTTGCGTTTTTACCGAGATAGTGAAACGGGAGACGGTTTTTGGTTGCTCGTGTACGAAGTGACGAATGAAACGAAGGAGGACCACCGTTGGATTCCTCAATTCGATTTAGTGACCGATAAGGGCGAAATTATTGCAGATGGTGAAAACGTACCTAGGCGCGTTCAACTTGCTGTACTTGCTATGTTCGGCGACCCGCTTATGCAATCGCAATCCAATGCAAGTGGCCCACTTCTACAAGGACCTGAGCATGCGATTCGCGCTTTTGCTATGTGGAAAGCGGGTGAAGAGGATGTTCGTCAAGTGCAAGTATTTGCAGGTGGCGTGAGTGGCGATACTGCAGAAGTGATTCACCCGTTAACAGGTGAAACTGAAAAATTACACCGCGTAATGCAACTTTCTTGGGCGGTGGATGGTGAAGTAGACCAACTTTTGTTGAAGCCACTTCCTAGGCGACCTGTCGCAAATGGTACAAGCGTCCGTCAACTTTCAGACGATGAGAGCACATGGACCATGTATTCGGGCAATGGTGCGGCAAGTAAATGGATTTTTAGATAATCAGAGCGTTGGAGTACCCTGAAAGGGGTTGAACTCCAACCATGTATTGGTACAATATGGGGCTCCCGAACGTATTCGGGATTCATGAACTAAGGAGTAATGCTGTGGCCCATAAAAAGAGCGGTGGCTCAACAAGTAACGGACGCGATTCAAACCCTCAATATCGCGGAATCAAACTGTACAGTGGTGAAGCTGCTAAAGCTGGTGCGATTATTGTTCGCCAATGCGGAACGAAGTTTAAAGCTGGCTACATGGTGAAGCGTGCAAACGATGATTCATTGTTTGCATTAGAACCAGGAAAAGTTCGCTTTCGTGGTCGCTACGTCGACATTGTTCCTAGTAACGAAACTTCCCCTCAGTTTACTGCTGTAAACTAACTAGGGTTTTGGGTTAACGTACAGTAATCATGCTTGTCGATCGAGCCAGAATCTTTGTGAGAAGTGGCAAAGGCGGCGATGGCTGCATGAGTTTTCGCAGGGAAAAATATATACCAAAAGGTGGACCCAACGGCGGTGATGGCGGAGATGGTGGAGACGTTATTCTTGTTGGAGACCAAAGCATTGATACGCTTTTGTCTGTGACGCATCGTCCTCATTATCGTGCAACACATGGAATACAGGGAAAAGGCAGTCAATTGCATGGAGCAAATGGTTCGGACTGCATTGTAAAAGTACCACTTGGAACACTTGTTCACCTTGAAGGAACAGGTGAACTGCTAGTCGACATTGCTGTTGATGGGCAGGAACTTGTTGTTGCGAAGGGTGGCAGAGGGGGCTGGGGTAACGAACATTTCAAATCTGCAACGAACCAGACGCCAAGGGAAACTACTGCTGGTGCGCCAATTGAAGAGCACGTGTTACATTTAGAACTCAAACTTATTGCTGATATTGGTTTGGTTGGCATGCCGAATGCTGGAAAGTCAACGTTGCTCTCAACAATTTCTGCAGCTCGGCCGAAGATTGCTGATTATCCGTTTACTACGCTGCAGCCGCACCTTGGCATTGCAGATGTGGACGCAAATCGAAGGCTTGTTGTTGCGGATATTCCAGGATTGATAGAGGGCGCTGCGGAGGGCGCTGGTCTTGGGCACCGTTTCTTGAAACACATAGAACGGACTGGTGCTTTGCTTCACCTTGTGGATGTGATGCCGATTGATGGCAGTGATCCGGTGACGAATTATCGAACTATTCGAGATGAGCTAGAGAATTACTCAACAGAACTTGCTGGGAAGGATGAACTTGTTGTGTTAAACAAGATTGATTTGCTTCCTGTGGATGAACGCGACGAGGCAATTTCTACTATTGTTGATGAACTAGGTCTGAAAGAAGTTGTGTTTACTTCGAGCGCTACTCGGGAAGGCATTTCTGACCTGTTAGAACGCTCTTGGATCCTTACAAAAAAATAAATAAACGCCGAGTCCCTTTTTACATCAATCCGTGCGTGGTCCTTGCTTGTTGTTAGTAGAATGAATCGCAAGAAGGTCAAAGGAGCCCCCCAATGGTAAAACATATAATGAAGTGGTGTGGTGGTGTGTTTGTTGGTTTTGTTCTTGTATATGGGGCATGGGTTGGTATAGCAATGACCCGCTCTGCAACAATCAGCGTTGACTATGTCGCAAAGTTAAACGAGACTGCTTCAGCAGTTCCAGAGGAAGACAGAGCATGGCCCATTTACAGAGATGCCAGCATTGCCCTCAAGGAACATGAAATGCCCTCGAGTGTTTTCTACGATAATGATTTGGAAGAACCAGAATGGCCTAGCGAAGAAGGCTGGGCGTATTTTGAAACTTGGCTACAAGAACATATAGATACCCTTGCTCTTGTGCGTACAGGAGCAAACAAAGATGGCTTGGGGCTTATATTGCAAGGTCGAGTGCAGGAAGAAGACAAAGAACTCTGGCCAGCCCAGTTCGCTTCGCAAAATGATGAACCGTATGACGGGTCTGTGCTTTCTATTTTGTTGCCGCAACTAGCGGAGATGAGACAGATGACAAAATTACTCGCATGCGACGCAAAATCAGCGGCTTTTACAGGGGATGCTGAAAGGTGTCTTTTGGATATTGAATCAATGCTCTTCATCGGAACGCATATGCGTGAGCACCCATTCCTAATGAGTGACCTTGTTTGTTTCTCCATGTATGGACTCGCATTTAAAACAATTGGCGAGATTTTAGAGCACGTGCCGACGCTGTTCTCTCAGCAGCAGTTTGCGCAATTGGAACGAACTCTTATACATCTTGATGATAGTTTAGGGCTTCGATTGATAGGCGAGAGATATCTTATGTATGACTTGCTCCAGCGTGTATATACAGACAATGGAAATGGAGATGGAAATATAATTCCATTAGAGTCTGAACAAATGTTGCAGGAAGCAGAATTTTCTACAGGCGACTCTAGCGTCACCTCACTCACGCCGGCATTGTTTGCGCCCATCATTGATGTGTTTGCTTCATCGAGAAAAGAATTGCGAGAAGAATACGACAGGCGAATGGATATTATGGAGCAGTACATCGGAGTTCCGCTGTATGAGTTAATGGCGTTGCCAAATGCCTTTGGGGAGCAACTGCACGAAGCGCCGAGTAGTACAATCGATCCATATTTCTTAGTAAATTTGCTCATGCCCGCTCTGGATCAAGCCATTTTGCAAGGTGAATACACAAGAGCAAAAAGAGACGCAACGCTCGCTACGCTCTATGCAGCACAAGTCTTCAACAAGACGGGTGAGTGGCCTACGGATCTAGCCTCTGCTGGCGTTGTTGATGCATGGAGCGGAGCGCCGTTTCTCATCAAAATGAAAAACGGTTCGCCAGTGCTTTACTCTGTAGGATCCAACCAGACGGACAACGGTGGCGAGCATCGCAAGGATGCGCAAAAATGGAGTGCTGTTTCGACGGGTGATTGGGTGCTTTGGCCCTCGCCAGAGTAAACTGTACATATGCCAATAGGATTACCAGCAGAAGAATTACAGAGATGGTTTGAACGAGGGTCAACGTACGATACGTACTTGGAAGATTCCGGCGGTCGCGCGCAACCATGGCATGCCATAGGTGAACAGGTTTCAGTAGCCGAGCACGAAGCATTATTGCATTCGTTTACCCGTAATATGAAAGTGATTGTGCTCTCTGGCATTTGGTGCGGCGATTGCTCTGCGCAAGGCCCTATTTTGGCGCAAATTGCAAGCGCTTCACCCATTATAGAAATGCGATGGCTTGATCGAGACGAAGCAATCGAGTTATCAAATCATGTCAAAATTAACGCAGGCAATAGAGTGCCGACTGTTATTTTTATGGCGGAAGATTTCGAGCCAGTAGCAGTGCTTGGCGACAGGACATTGTCAAGGTACCGTGCGATAGCAAAGAGGCAACTCGGCGCTTCGTGCGACATTCCAGGGGCGCCTATTCCACAGGATGAACTTCAAGAAAATATCCAAGATTGGGTGAATGAATTTGAACGTGTTCAGTTGTTGCTTAGGTTGAGTGCTCGTCTTCGCCAGAAGCACGGCGATTAAGAGACCGTAACAATTCAAAGGCCTCCATCGGCGAAAGTGCATTCATGTCCACAGCTTGCAATTCTTCAATAACAGGGTTGGGCAAGTATTCAGTAAACAAACTCATCTGCGGAGCTGGGATGGTTGTAGTTGCGTCGTGTTCTTGTGCAGTGTGTACAGCGAGCGAATTCAAAACTTCGTTTGCTCTTGCGACAACATTTTGTGGGACCCCAGCAATTTTTGCAACGTGAATACCGTAGCTTCTGTCTGTGTAGCCCTCTTTGATGCCGTACAAGAAGACGATTTCGTCTTGCCATTCTTTCACTGTGACGTGCAAATTAACAATTGCATCGTATTGTTCTTCTAGCGAAGTAAGTTCATGGTAATGCGTTGCAAATAATGTTCTGCAACCTCGAGAAGCAAGTTGTTCTGTAATTGCCCATGCAAGGGAAAGTCCATCAAGCGTGCTTGTGCCTCTGCCAATTTCGTCAAGAATTACCAAGCTTTTTTCTGTGGCATTGTTCAATATGTTTGCAGTTTCAACCATTTCGACCATGAATGTCGACTGTCCACTATGCAGTTCGTCGCTTGCCCCTACACGTGTGAAAATTCTGTCGACCATGCCGATGGTGGCACTTGTTGCTGGAACAAAACTTCCGGTATGCGCCAGTAAGGTGATGAGAGCGACTTGACGAATATACGTTGATTTTCCCGCCATGTTCGGTCCTGTTATAAGTGCAAGCGTGTTGCCTTCTAGCGAACAATTGTTTGGAACAAATTCGTCGCGTAACATTCGGTCAAGGACAGGGTGGCGTCCGCCTTCTATAGCAATGATTGATTCATCTACTAGCGTTGGTTGTACGAAGTTGTTTCGATTTGCAACATCAGAAAAACAGATGAGTGTGTCAAGTTTTGCAACAACATTTGCAAACGCAATAATAGAGGTGACATTACTGGAGACGGATCGACAAAGTGCGTCGTAGAGTTCTAGTTCTCTGGTGATTGCTTTTGATTCTGCGCTGAGTACTTTGTTTTCAAACTCTTTAAGTTCTGGAGTTATGTATCGCTCAGCATTTTTGAGTGTTTGCTTGCGAGTGAATGTGTCTGGAACATTACCTGTTTGTGCGTGTGTCACTTCAATGTAGTAGCCAAAGACTTTGTTGAAACCAACTTTCATAGTGCTAATGCCGGTTTCTTCAGTTAACCTTGCTTGGTATTTCGCGAGCCATGTTCCTGCATCTCGTTGCAACATTCGTGCTTCGTCAAGAATTTCATCGATGCCATCCCTAAACAATCCCCCATCACGCAGGTGCGCAGGTGGTGCTTCGATGCATTGCGACTGAATCGAATTGGCAAGTGGCATGAGTGCACTTGCTAACAAATCAATTTCACCCTTGATACTCGAAACTTCTGGGGCTTTGAGTGCCTCAACTAGTTCTCTGCACACATATATAGAACTGCCAAGCGCCTTAATATCACGCGGTGTAACTCTTCCCATCGAAACTCTGCCAGCAATACGAGCGATGTCTTGAATTGAATCCAGAATGGTATGCGTGTTTCGGAACATTTCAGCGTCTTCTATGAATGCAAGAACAACTTGTTGTCTTTGTTCAATAGTTTTTCTGCAAGCAAGTGGTTCGCATAACCATTGCCGGAGTAACCGCTTACCCATAGAGGTTCTGCACCGTTGCATGACCCAAAGTAGCGAACCCTCTACAGTATTGCTCCGTATAGTCTGTTCAATTTCTAAACTACGAATTGTTGTTGCATCAAGATGCACAAATGAAGTGTCGCTATGAATTGTTGGAGTATGCAAATGACTAAGTTCGCCATGTTGCGCTTGTGTTTGTTTTACATACGCAAGAAGGGCGCCCGCTGGTCCGATTCGCTCGTCGTTTGCGCGTAGACCGAATCCCTCAACAGTAGTCACCCCAAATTGCTTCGTGAGCAGAGTAGTGCCTTCGTCGAGCATGAACATCCAAGAAGGTCTAGTGGTAATGGAAACACCGTAGCGTGTTGCAGCGCTTGCTAGAAACTCGTCGTCTTCATCGACGATGACTTCAGAAAGCCCAAGCCGTTGCAACACGTCACCAACTCGCTGTGCTTCGCATTGCTGTAGTTCAAATCGACCTGTGGACAACTCGGTGACTGCAAGCGACACAATGTTATCTTTACGCTGCATCGCACCCAATAAATTAGAGGTGGATTCGTCTAGTAGTGATTCGTCCACAAGTGTGCCAGGAGTTACAACTCGCGTGACGCCTCGTTTTACAACGCCTATAGCTTGTGCGGATTCTTCGAGTTGTTCGCAAACAGCAACTCGGAAACCAGCGTCAACCATTCTGCGTATGTACCCTTCGGCAGCGTGGTGGGGGACGCCGGCCATATCGAGACCGTTACCGCGTTGCGTGAGCGAAAGCCCGATTGCTTTTGAAACGATGCGTGCATCTTCGTCAAACATTTCATAAAAATCACCCATGCGAAAGAAGAGCACGCATTCTGGGTGTGCTTCTTTCATCGTGCGATACTGTTGCATCGCAGGGGTAGACCATGGATTATTCTTGGGCTTGCTTCTCTTTTCGCCCGCAGTAGTCTGCGTCATTCCTACATTCTACATTATGGGCAAGTACCCCATGCACCAATAAGAAGAAGTAGATCAGCAACATTTACCATTCCGTTACCATTTAAATCTTCTGGTCCAGTTCCTGGACCCCAAGCTGCAATCAAAACAAGTAAATCAGCTACTGCCACGTTTCCGTTTCCATCGAAGTCTGCGGGGCATGTATTCTCTTCAGCTCCTTCGTTAAGGACTGTTTGAGTAGAACCCACAGCCGTATTACTTCGATAGGCGACGGAATCTGTGATCATAAGCAAATCTTCAGTACCATCGTTATCAATATCAGCAGCACGAGCCATAAGTGGGTTGAGACCCATCCCTTCTGATTGGCTGATATCAGTTAGTGCAACAGTTGTTGTGCCTGCTTGCGTATCATTTCTGAAAATTGCAGTAATCACATTGTCGTCTGCATCTTTGACGACGATTGCAAGGTCAAGATCGCCATCATCATCAATATCTATGGTGCTAATGGAGCGCGGTTCTGTATATCCTGAAGAGTCAGAATTTAGTGCTAGCAAAGCAGGTGTTTTATAGGTGCCATCAAGTTTCTGCAGCGCAATGCTTATAGAATTATTGTCTGCATCGCACACAATGAGATCGTCCATTCCATTGTTGTCAAAGTCTGCAACAATTTGTTCGCTTATGCTATTGCCCATGTCAAGTACAGTGTCAATAGCGTAAGAAGTTGCCCCTGCAATTGCTGTTTGACCTTTAAAGACTGTTGTCTGACCTTCTCTGCCGGTGACAGAAATTTTATTGAAATCTTTGTCGTTGTTAACATCGCCTGGGTCGATATCTTGAGCACCGCCATCTGTTTGGTGGTTCGAACCACCGGGCATTGCTCTATCTGCAAAGAGCGGCCCATTAATAATGACCATTTTTCCGTCGCCACTATTTGCGATTGCCAAGTCTACTTCGCCACTAGTGGAAAATTTTCCATGGGTCACATCTGTTGGTAATGCTTCGATAGCCTCTGCATCGCCATAATAATCGGTAGCAAGGTCGCGTTTAGTAAACGTGACTGTTCCGCGAAGGGAAGTTTCATTTTCTAACACGCTGACTGTATCGTCATTCGTATTTACAACAGCAATATCAATATCACCATCTCTATCGAAGTCACCAGCGGTAAGGCCGTTTGGATTGTCGCCAACAAGAATTTGTTGTGTTCCACCGGAGAATCCTAGCCAATTGTTGCTGCTATCGACTCCGCCGTTGTACAAAATAATAATTGAGTCCGTATCGCCATTTCCATTCGTGTCGTCTGGTATGGAAAGAACAAGGTCTGGGTAGCCATCGCCATCAATATCCGCTAATTCGCCATCTTTTGGCAATGCATTGATGTTTGTGGCATCTGGATCATCAAATCCAATGAGTGCTGAAACAGATTGCAGTGCTACTACTACACTACTTCCTGTGCCGTTAGCGTTGGCAACTGTCGAAACAATTGGTAACTCATCCGCTGAAAATCCAATGGATAAAATTGAATCAAAGTTATTCACAATGCCACCGCTTGATGAGAGTATTGTTGCTGTCTCCCCAACTAAGAGGTCATTTCCAGCAATCACAGAAAGTACTCCACCGAGCGTCGTAGTGCCACTTACAGAAATGTGCGAGATCACTCCATCATTATTGAAATCTTGCAGGTTGAATACAATTGAACCAGATCCAGAAAGACCATCTATAGCATCTTCAGTCATATAGTAATCGCCTGTAACCGATGGATATGCATTGTTAACTGAATCAAGTTCGTGAGACCCTGTGTTGTATACGTTGCCTTGGATATTACCTTGGCCGTACATCGTTCCGCCGTCAAGCAATACAAGACCGCCTGTGGTTTGAATTGTAGAGTTATTCATGTATAGAGAGCCGTTACCTGAGACGACAAATTGCGGAGCAATGATCGTGCCATCGACTACACCGAACTCTATGATGAAATCCCTGTCGTATGCGCCTATAGAAACTGAATTGTTTTCAGCCCCAACCGTGACGGTATGGTTGCCTAACGAAAAGTCAATAATGCCCGAAACCATTGTGAGTGATTGGATAGATTCATCGGAAGTAAATGAAAGACTTTTGAACATTTTTGGGAAGAACGCAGCGTTGTTAGTGCTTGGCGATTCTTCTGGTTCCCAGTTAGTATCGGTTCCAAATTCAAGACCGCCATTAACTTTGTACGAACGGAACCCTTCATCTCCTGCATATTGAATTTGGAATTCGTAACACCCTAGATCTATAACATTAGGGACAGCACGGTCCACGGTGTATGGGTCATTTACCAGTCTTGTTTTTCCACCTAGATCTGTAGCGCCTAGATTTTCAGGGTTGTAGTAGGTGTCGGCACCCCAATCAATTGCTCTGGATTCCGGCAGCAAGCGGTAATCTTCGTCACCAGTGCCAAAGACTCCATCTGGGCCACGGGGCGCAATGAATAATGGGTCTGCAGTAGAAACGATTCCTGGATGCCCTCCACCTAGAATTCTATCTATGATTGATTGACTAATCACGAAGTTACTATTAATCTGGTTATAGAACCAATTACTGCCCGTGTTGCGCCATAAAATGCTGTTAAGAAATGCCCCTTCGCCAACGACGGCAGCATATACACCGACATTTTCGTTGTATGCAATCGTGCAGTTCTTTATTTTGTTTGCGTTCCCTCCGCCTATGCCCATATCAATGATAGCTGTTTCTCCGCCATCGTTGCCAGAGAATAATGAGTTGACAAGTACCGTTTGGCTGTTTACACCACCTCCACTTTTGAATGCGGCTCCACCAGCATACGCTGGGTTTATGTTCCATAAAATGTAATTGTTATCGAAGATGCACCTGTTGATTACCGCTGTTTGTGTGTTGGAATTTTCAGAAAAATACACAGCGCCACCGTTGAGAGCGCGGTTATTTTTAAACGTGGTGTCTTCTATAACGGTTGCGCAGTGTCTTGCATAGAGAGCACCGCCTGTGCCCCCATCTGGAATGCCCTGCCCAAAGAATGCGTAATTGTCATCGAATAGGGAATTGCTCATCAAAAGTGAACCGCCATAGACATGCAAGCCTCCGCCGTTAGCAGTAGGTTGATAATAATTGCGAGAGCTATTCCCATCAAAAAGAGTCGCATCGACGGTGAGGTCGCATGATTCTGAATACACGCCACCGCCTTGCTTGTTGGTGATATTCATTTCTATAGAGCAATCTTGAATATTGAGCGCGCCGCCGGAAACATATATACCGGCACCCTCATCTTTTGCAATGTTTTCAAGAATAGTACAGTTGCTAATAGAAACAGCGCCATACGTTTGATAAATCCCGCCACCGATAGACTGGTTCGCACCATTGCCATTTGCGTTACCGTTTGTTATAAAAAACCCATTAAGTGTGGTAACGACTTCGGGAATTGTTACAACATGGTACGCGTCATCAGACGTGTCATCTGGCGTATTGTCTATGTCGCCTGAAAGAATTGTTGGGTGTGCATCTATGTTACGTTGATCAACATGTGTTTCATTGCCTTCGAAGCCGCCAAAAGCCGACACCCAATATCGCAGTGTAAATGTATCTTCGCGCGTTGCACCCGGAGTGTATAAACCCTCAGCAACCCAAATTTGACTGAACATAGGAGCATCTACTAATGCTTCCTGGAGTGTTGGATATGCGTTTGCCCATGATGTTCCATCACCAGAGGCATTGTCTGTATCTACATAAACGATTGGTGTAACAAATGCCGATACGGCAACTCCATCGCTCGTGGACAATTGTATGAACGAGATTCCTGCATCAAAGCCAATATGTTCAACAACTGAAAAACTAGAGTTATGTGTAGCCGAAGTAGTGTCAAGAACTGTAAAGACATCACCATTGGAAGGCTGGAAGCTATCGTGGCTTCGAACCTTGAGTGTGCCGCTGCTGTATGTCCAACCATTCGCAGCAATGTAGTCGTAATCTGCTCCAGCAGTTTCTGTACCGTTTAAATCTATAATAATTGTGCCACTAGAAAATTGATTGTAATCACCAAAGACCCAAATGTATCCAATTTCAGAATTAACCGATGCGATGTCAATTGTTCCCAAATTGGTCAAGGTATTTGCAAATATCCAACTTGCCGATATGAGAGTGCCATCTTCGCAAACCGTAAGTTCTCCGGCTACATAAACGTACGACTCTTTCGCAATAAGTGTCGCTTCATTTACGCATCCAATATTGAGATCTTGCGCAACGTCAATGGAGCCACCTGAAACATTGATGGTGCCTCCTTGCCAGTTTAAATTTCCGCCAGCCTTTACGGTTAGGTTTAAAGTTGTCAGTGAACTTGAGGTAGTAGACAGGGTGAGTTCGCCGCCATTTTGCACTGTTACGGAATTTGCAACTGCGCCCGATTGGTTAATATCAACATGGCCAGAAATGACGATATCTACAGCAGCTGTAGGCACAACACCAGAACTCCAGTTCGCTTGGTTAAACCAACTTCCTCCATCGCTTCCAATCCAAGTAACGGCCGCTGCATCTAGGGAAACCGATAGAATGCCTGCGCCACTGTTTCCATATTCGTAACCGCCAACTCTAAACACATATTCGCTACCTGCACTTACAGAAGATTCGAGTGTCGACGTGTATAGACTGCATCCAGTTGTATCGTCTTGACATGCGACGAACATCAGAGTGCTACCTGTATCTTCGTACAGCACCAAATCGGTATCGTAAGCAGCTTGGTCGCACGTACTGAGTGTGATTGTTCCTGATGCAGGAGCCAAGTATCGATACCAAATATCATGGGCAGTTTCTCCACCATCTCCCGAGACTTCGCAGGAAGCGTGGTTGTCTCCATCAGTCGTTGCTCCATCGGTAGTGAAGTGCCAATCGCCTTCAGAAATTGAAACGGCATCGGTGTAATCATCATTTTCAGGTGCAGTAATTGAATCACCATTTGCGTCGTGGAGAGTAAGAACTATATCGCCGCCACCTGGAGTGGTTGTATCTTTATAACTTCCAACCCGAATAGTAATTCGTTCACCAAAGTACACATCGACTTCAAGGTGGCTCGAATAGCCACTGCATCCTGTGCCATCGTCGTTGCAGCCAAGGAGTGTGAGGTTGTTGCAATCATCCCCAAGATACGCAACGATGTCCGAATCATAATCCACACTATTGCATGTTGAAATGGCAAGCGTTCCAGATGCGCCAACAGTATATGAATACCAAACGTCGTAGGCGGTTTGTCCACCATCACTTGAAGTAGTGCATTCGGGATGTGCTATGCCATCAGTTGTTGCATCTATAGTTGTAAATGCTGTTGTGCCAAGGTAGATTTCACTGGCATTTGAACAGTTATCATTTGCAGGCGGTGATTGCGCAAATGCAAGTGATGATAATGTGCAAACGACGGCGCAAGATAATATGGATGGGTTCATGGCTTCTCCTCTTGAATCTTCGTATTGATTATGGAGTAAAGAGACGCAAAAGTCACGATAAATCCTACGCATTCCAAGTGAATAACCTCCAATAAATCCCCTTCAATGAATTTATCTGGCGTTCTTCTCCGCTGCGCAGATAAATAACAGGGTTTTCGATGAAAAATACGTAGGAATCTTCTTTTTTGTATAATTACGCTTTAAAGCCCTCTTTCATGCTGTTCCTGTTTTGCATCTTGATTTTTATTGCCTCACTGCTTGGCGGGGCTGTGCCATTGCTCATCAATCCAACACATAGACGGGTGCAGTTTGCTATGAGTTTTATTGGCGGAGTTATGGCAGGAGTAGCAATTCTTGACTTGCTTCCAGAGGCACTTGAACTTGGTGAAACAAAAGCTGTCATGCTCTGGTTACTTGCAGGATTTTTAACAATCTTTTTACTCGAACGGTTCTT
>Ga0115000_10000979_pt1 | contig 26002 bp, 30 predicted proteins | sample ArcticOcean_MG_C_6_FD_89690 | JGI IMG/M metagenome (GOLD analysis project Ga0115000, IMG submission 89690) | Marine microbial communities from western Arctic Ocean - ArcticOcean_MG_CB8_128 | ecosystem: Environmental > Aquatic > Marine > Oceanic | place: Arctic Ocean: Canada Basin | collected... | reverse complement strand
TTCAATATCCATCGGAACGAACGCTGGTAAAAACACACAAAATTTGGATTCCATTGCCATCGGTACAAATGCAGGTGAAAACCAGCAAGGAGGTGATACTGGTAGCGCCATTGCCATTGGTGACCACGCTGGCGAAAATAACCAAGATGGACGAACCGTTGCCATTGGTTATCATGCGGGTCAAACTAACCAATCTAATTCATCAGTTGCCATAGGCGCGGATTCTGGTCAAATAACTCAAGGTGATACAAGCATATCGGTTGGGTATTTGGCTGGTAATATAAATCAACGGTTATTAAACTCGGGAATTGGTGGTGCACAGGCTTATGGATTCATGGCAGGAGCAATAGATCAGGAGGGAGATGCTATAGCAATGGGTACCTTCGCAGGAAATGGTAGCCAAGGGTTAAACTCCATCGCAATTGGCCCATATGCCGGCTTTGATCGTCAAGGTGGTACAACACAGTTGTCAGGGGGAAGTTCTATAGCAATGGGAGAATTTGCGGGTGAAGGACAACAGGGGACAAAAGCTATAGCAATTGGTACTCAAGCAGGAAAAATTAAACAACGGTCCAATTGTATTGCCATTGGCACCGAAGCAGGTAACCAGCAGCAAGGGGTAGGATCAGTAGACGATGTTCCTACTCCTGCAATAGCGATTGGATATGGAGCGGGGTTTGATTCTCAGGGCAAATCCTCGGGTACAAAGAATACCTCAAATATTGCCGTTGGTACATTTGCAGGATTTAAAAATCAATATCAAGGATCCATTGCAATTGGGGAACTTGCAGGTAGTTCCGATCAAGGAAATAAAGTTTACGTCAATGGAGCAACGGGAGAATTCGGGGTAACGGGTTGTAATGCAATAGCAATTGGTAATTACGCGGGTACAACAAATCAAGCACAGGGGTCTATTATTTTTAATTCCATGGCAGACAAAAACTGCCAATCAATTCCATTGGAAAATAACCCCAATATAATGGATTATTTGAATCCGACCACTTTATCTGCGACCACCGTCGCGGAGATTATTCCACAAATGAATAGAAGTTGGATGGTTGCAACTAAGCAGTTGGCTATGACACCACTAACAACTGGTGGTTTAAATGAAGTTGGTAATACGGCACAATTCACACCATGGCACACACCACACTACGGTGGTGGCACAGGCCCCAGTAGTCGCTTTACACATTATTTGGTTTATGCACCAACAACAGGTGAAATCCAAATATGCCCATGGATGAAACAAAATAGTGGCCCATCATATAAACTTATACCCACAAATGCGCCCACTGGGACAGGTGTAGTAACCATTGGTACATCACAGGCGGGAACAACAGCTTATAAGTCTGGAGAAAATTATGTTAATGTCAGCACTACTAAAGGTGAATCTACTGGAACAATTACAATAGATTATCCCCCTGATGTGTTAAATCTTCCAACAGGTCCGCGATTGGGATTCACCGACTTGGGTGATGCTGAGGCGTCGCTGACAAACTTCTATTTGAGATTGCCCAATATATTTCCAAATCAAACAAATGACGCAAATATAACTGTAACAATTGCAGGTGCCACAGGTGTAGCTTCACGTCTCATTTCCGTCACCGACGGAGGAAGTAAATGGAATGGTAAAACAATTGCGGCGGAAATAAAAGGATTTGTGACGGCATATAAACAGGATTCCGAAGGCGATAGAACCGGTTTATTTTTGAAATCAATTACAATAAATAATGTTGAAATGCCGACATTAATAGCAGGAGCTGATACGAATAATACCACTTTAAGTTATCCAAAACTTTCATCAACTGGCGACCAAGAATTTAATATAGTATATGAAATACCGCCAAACCCCAATCTGTCATTCTCGACAACTTCTCTTTTTGTTCCAAAAGAAGGGGGAGCAAGACCGGCAAATACGCTTAGTGGTCCAGCCGGTGTTACAGCATCTATGACATTTTATAAAACAACTACAATATCAGGAGTTTCTGGAGGAGGAACGACTGGGGGGAATGGATTATACGGTTCATTATCGCCAAATATATTTTGGTATGAATCGTCGCCAGTCTCCACTGCTTCTATTTTAACATTACAAGTCAAGGGTTTAACTGGTAGCTTACCAGATGGTATCATTTTACCAGAAAATTCTACATTAAATATGGAAGTTACATTTCCAGCCGGTGTTACAGGAGTGTTTGATCCAACCCTTTCATGGGGGACGTGTGTAAACTCAACGCTGAGTGATATACAATTACTTGGACTAGATGGCACCGATCTTACAAATAGAGATTCTCTTGAATGGAATGAAGATACGGGGGTTCTTTCATGGCAAATGACAACGAGTAGTAATTCTCAGGTTTTGTCAACAATCAAAATAAATCAAATTCAAGTACAACAAGCCAGTGAATATAAAGTTGGTCTAACAATTACAGATACAACGCCGGTGGGTGAAGAAAAGGGTAGCCGAGTATTATATAAGACAGATCCATCCTGCAATTTGCTTGAACCATATTATATCCCGCAGGAGGTGATTCTTAATAACTATCCTGGTCAGAAAATAACCGACGAAGCTGGCGGAACTGGTAGTTATGTGCAGTGGGAAAACAGTGAAGTTGGTACATCTTATACAGGAGGAATTTGGGTCAAAAACAAGGACCAATCCGCAGGGACCACTGGATATTATTTCCGAACGGTTGATGATTCATCTACAACATGGCAATTTAGATATGGACAATACGGTGAAACTGGACAATCTCGCCCGACGCTCCCCACACCGGAAGCTGATTCCAAAAATTGGATAACATATCAAATGGATACGCGAAAATATCAAGAATGGTTAGATCAAGCAATATTTTTCACTTCTGGTTATCCATATCCTGGTAGTGTAGGAACAACGGGACCAAAAGAAAGTATTGTACTTTTCCCCTCTTCATCATAAGTAACAAGTATTTTGGATTCTGTATTTTATGCAATAAATTATAGAATAGTGTAAAGTTTTTAAAATAATATCCGCAGGATTTCGTAATCTGGACATTTTTGAAATGTCCAGATTTGTCTTATGGCGCAATCCATGCTCTCGAAACTTGCACGTTTTTTGACATCCCCTTCATCATTGTAGAAAACTAAAAATAAAATGATGAAAAAACCTCCCTACAATGAAAAAAAATCAATTAATAAAAAAATCAATTTAGGCGTTTTTTTATTATCCATATATAGGATAATGTGGATAACGCCAAAAAACGCAAGGTCTTACGGATATTGTAAAAAATGTCACTATACCAGTCACAATAAATATGATTTTAATCGTCATTTATTGACTGCTAAACATGGAATGGATAAAAAAAAACGCCATCAAAAAACGCAAGACGATGATGTAGAGGATTTTATATGCGTGTGTGGTAAAAAATACAAGTACCAGTCAGGATTGTGTAAACATAAACACAAGTGCAAATTAAATACCATGAACTTGGTGGTTGAAAACGGGGAAAAAAACCTGAAAACTTCACCTACAGTGAAGACAAATACTAATATTACTCTTGAAATGTTCAATCAATTTATAGAACAGCAACAACAATTGGTTCAAACTATGGCTGACATATCTAAAGACAGGGTTACCAATTATTACAATAATTGTAATAATAAGAAAATGACGATCAATGTATTTTTAAATGAAAAATGCAAGGATGCTATGAATCTAACCGATTTTGTTGAAAATGTAAAGGTTAGTATTGAAGATCTATTATATACTAAAGAGCATGGTTATGCGAAAGGTATAAGTAATATTTTTGTCAAACATTTGAAAGACATGGATCCAACGGAAAGGCCAATACACTGTTCAGATCGAAAAAGGTTACAATTCTATGTCAAAGAGGAAAACAAGTGGGGGAAAGACAGAGACAATGTTAAAATAGATAAATCAATTAACAATGTCACTAGAAAACAAATAAAACAACTGGTTAAGTGGCAAAAAAATCACCCAGATTATGAGAATAACGATAAACTACTTGAAGAATATTTTAAACTTACTCGTCAAGTTATGGGTGGGGGGGACATCACGGAGATTAAACAAAATGAGTCTGATATAAAGAAATCATTGGGAAATGAGCTAGAGATAAAAGATGCTATGATAATTAAATAATTTACCAAGCGCTCCAACCGCCACCCATTACACTATTTGCTGCCATGGGTTCTTGTGCTGGCATACTGGCCCCAACAAGGGGATTTTGACTTCCCCCATACATCTGTTGTCCACTTGATGGTTCACTTTGCGGTTGTTGCTGCTGCGGCATTTGTTGTTGTTGTCTCGGTACGATGGGAGGCTGACCAGTTTGAACAGGTAGCATTTTGGCATGATTGGTGGCATAATCAGCTCTACTTGCTTGATGCGTCGGAATACTTTGACGTCCTCCGGATATTGGCTGACTTACCGAAACCTTACTGTTGTCATGTTTTCTTTTTTTATGACTATTTTCGGGAGTACCTTCCCAATAATCTTGCAATCTATTAAATATAACAGATAATTTATCTCCAATTTCAGGATGAGTGGCGAAAATGGTTGCTAAAAATCCCAAAGATATAGTTGAATAGTTTATCCTAGTCATAGGTGTTCCTGTATATGTTGGTACTGCTATAATTAGTTTATGAACCATAAAAAGTAAAATAAGTGTTAATACAGCTTGTCCTAAAACTTCTGCTAAAAGTTCTACAGACCCTTTATCAGAAGGATTAGTCGAAGAAAACCAACTTTTAGTAAGTTGGTCAATGATGGCGATGGGCATTACGGCCATAGTCATATATTGGATCCCATTCATCAAACCATTTTTAGTTTCTGAATCCATTTCCATGACTTTAGTAAGAAAACCCTTTGAATTTGTACTATTCGCAACGTCCGGAGTATTCATGTATATGCATTATGAAAAGAAATTAAAAATGACACTGTAGGATTTATATATAAATGTTTAAAATTGCATCAACGGCATTTTTAAAATGTGGACGTGGTATCCATACAATTAATAATGAAAAGGAGTATTTGGGGTTGGTGGAACGAGTTATCAAAAATGGAGAAATTATGAATGGGAGGAATGGTAAAACAATAGGATTATTTGGTGAAAAGATGGTATTTTCTCTAAAAAACAATACAGTTCCCGTGTTGACAACTAAAAAATTTGCGTGGAAGACATGTATAAAAGAACTGTTATGGTTTATTAATGGTGATACAAATAACGATACTTTATCCAATCAAGGTGTTGGGATTTGGGATAAAAATGCAAGCGCTGAATTTAAAAAGAGCATAGGGGTTAAATATACCAATCCGGGTGATTTGGGTCCTATTTATGGACATCAATGGCGACATTTTAATGCTGATTATTCTGATTGTAATGAAAACTATAAAGGACAAGGGGTTGATCAATTGCAGAATATTATAAATAATTTAAATAATTTGGATACGCGTTACTCTAGGCGACACGTAATGTCAGCATGGAACCCGTGTCAACTAGAGGAAATGGTATTACCGCCTTGTCATATTTTATCACATTTTTCTGTAAACAATAGAGATGAGTTATCTGCAGCAGTGTATCAAAGAAGTGGTGATGTAGGGCTGGGTGTACCATTCAATATTGCATCTTATTCATTTTTAGTATGCCTTTTAGCAGAACATTGTGGTCTGGTTCCAAATAAACTAGTTCATTTTATAGGAGACGCGCATATTTATGAATCTCACATTGCGCCACTCAATGAACAAATCAAGATTAGGCCTTTCCCATCACCAACATTTAGGATTAAAAAGCGAGATTGTATTAATGATTATGAAATAGATGATTTTAGTCTAAACGATTATAAATATAATTCTAAAATTAAAATGAATATGATTGCGTAATGATTATGAAAATATGTTATAATATTATTTTATAATGTCAGCATCAAACGCCATGAACAGAAAAGTTGCATCCGCAAGAAACGAAAGTATTCCGCAATATAATACTAATTATGAAAATAATAACGTATCAAATAGAAGAGGTGTTTCTGGGACACCTATTCAACAATTGTGGACACTTGCTAATTTTCATGAAACAAGATTAGCTAGAATGGATAAATTTTTGGAAGTTTCCTCGCAGGAAAAACAGATGACAATTGTTGGTTTAAACCAACATCAGAAAGCTATTAGCAACTTACAAAAAACTGTGCAGAAATTGGAGGCAGAATTATCCGCCATTAAACAACATGTAGTAAAACAAGGGAATAGTTCTAAAAAATCAAAACAGTCTGTAACCTTAGAAGTAACAGAATAATTAAATAAATAAATAATAACAAAAATTGAATTGTTATTATTTATATATTAATAAAGACATCCTTCAGATATTAATAAAGACATCCTTCAGATATAACATGCGCATCACAATAAAAGAGAAGACCAAGGTTTGTAAACTAGCTGCTATTTTTAGATATTTAAAAAACATTGTTGAATTGGTAAATATTAATCTGACTCCCGAATGTCTATATATCCAGGGTCTAGACTCAAGTCATGCATGTTTAGTTGAAGTAAAAATACAATCATCATGGTTTGATTCATATTCTGCTGATTCTATGACTTTAGGAGTAAGTTGTAGTATTTTATTCAAGGTCATTAATTGTTGGAAAGAACAACAGGAGATCATAATGGAGTGCGATGATGATATTGTTGATAAATTGTCAATTAACTTTCAAGGAGAAGGGACGCTATCTAAAGAATTTCAATTGCCATTGATTGATCTTGATTGTGATATTTTAACAATTCCCGATTATGATTATAAGGTTGATCTTGCAATTAACTCTGGTATATTCAAGGAACTTATTGATGAGATGGCAATATTTAATGATACTATAAAATTTAAATGCAATGAAGAAAGTGTATCTGTTATCGCAGATGGTCATGCGGGTGCTATGAATATTACTATTAAGGACGACGATATTGAAGAGCTTGCAATTGAGGAAGACTTTGAATTGGATGTCGACGTCAGTACCAATTATATAGTCCAAACATGCAATTTTAATAAATTAAATAATGTAGTTTATCTTCATAGTAGTAACGATAAACCTGTGAAGATTCATTATTCTCTAGATGATTCGGAGAGCATTGACAGTAAAAGTTATGTAAGATTCTTCGTAGCTACAAAAATAGACGAATAAGTTTACGGTCAAATGGATAGAATCATTTCTCGTTTATTAGTATTATGAAGTACCTTATAACCATATTTATATTCTGTATTGTATTATTTTTATACCTCCATATTCAGTATCATATGAAAACAAGTAGTGATTTAGAAATATATACTATTGATAACCCAACCAAAGAAAAATTAGAAGAAATTTGTGATCTTAGACAACCTGTTGTTTTAAATATGAACATTGATAACATAGTTAACAATTGTACGCTGGCTCTTTTAGATGACAATTATGGTGCATTCGATGTAAAAATAAGAAATACATTAGATCATAATAATAATAATGAATTATATTTACCCCTCGTACTTAATGAAGCCATTCGGGTATTCCAATCCGATACACATGGTAAATTTATAACAGAGAATAACGTGGATTTTTTAGATGAAACAGGTATAATCAAACATTATAAGTATAACGATGAATTTTTCAGACCACATATGGTATCAAAGTGCATCTATGATTTTTGGTCCGGTTCAAAAAATTCAATTACCCCATTAAGATATCATAATAGTTATAGAAATTATTTATATGTCACATCTGGTTCTATTAAAATGAAATTAATCCCACCCCATTATTCAAAATATCTGAATATTCAAAAAGATTACGAGCATGCAGAATATAGGTCACCTATAAATCCATGGAATGTACATCATTCTCAGCAGGCCGAATTCAATAAGGTAAAAGTACTTGATATAACATTAGACAAGGGTACAATAATCGCAATTCCAGCATATTGGTGCTACAGCATTGCATATCAGGAGATGTCTAGTATTTGCGTCCTTCAATATAGGACATACATGAATACGATAGCAATCCTTCCTGATCTAATAATCCAATTAATGCAAAAACAAAATATTAAACGTAAAACAGTTCCAAAAATAGAGACGGTTCCTAAAGCGGATAAACCCGCATTTAAAAAGGATAATGTCTCTCCAAAATTAAGTAAAATTGATTAAAAACAAACAAAACTATTATTATTATCAACACAATGTATCGTTTTGTCTCGGAAGACAGAGATTACATTAATTACACTGCCAATAGTCGCACCACGAACGATATTATTACTAAGGGTTTAATTGACCCAGTTAATAATAAATTATTTAATTTTGACATATTTGATAAAAATAAAGACAATAGTATTACTATTCGCAACTCTCCTACAAGAAGGGGAACAATTGCGGGTGTTTTGCTATTAGAAGGTAATAGAACATACGGTAAAGTCAGTAGAAAATTCCTATATAAATGTGTACCAGATGATTGTCGCCTACCAATTTTCCTAGTTGGTTATAAAATAAAAACGCAATTTGAGAAGGCTAATAAAAATAGATATGTCATTATTAAATATAGAGATTGGGATAGTAAACACCCAAAAGGTTATATTGATCAAAATCTGGGACCGGTTACCGATCTCCCCAGCTTTTATCAATATCAATTATACTGTAGAAGTTTGAATTCTTCAATTCAAACTTTTACTAAATCGGTTAAATGTGAATTAAAAAAGAAATCGGAAATGAAAATGGTAGATGATATAATTGCCAAATACAACGTTACTGATCGTAGACATATATCACATATAATTTCAATAGATCCAACATCAAGTAAAGATTTTGACGATGCATTTGGTATACAGAGTATATCTGGAGGATATATCCTTAGCATTTATATTGCAAATGTACCGTTATGGTTAGATTTCCTAGGTTTATGGGATTCATTTTCAAAGAGAGTATCAACAATATATCTACCTGATAGAAAATTGCCCATGATGCCAACTATACTATCGGATATACTATGTAGCTTACAAGAAGGGCGTTCGCGATTTGCGTTATCACTGGATATACATTTAAATAGTGTATATGAAATTACAAAATATAAGTTAGTAAATACTGTAATTAAGTTGGAAGCTAATCTTCGTTATGATACTGCGCGGATGCATAATAATGCGACATACAAACAAGTTAGTAAAATTGTCAAACATATGCAAAAAAATAATCAATATCTGGATTCTATTAAGTCATGTCATGATATGATTGCATATTTGATGATTACAATGAATCATTATTGTGCTAAATATATGTTTGAAAATAAAATAGGCATATATCGTTCAATGACTTACGGGGTCAATGAGCTACCATCGGAATTGAAGGATAAAAATATATTGAATTTCCTTAAAGGGTGGCATGGTAGTGGAGGAAAATATACAGATTTCAATACCATGGTAAAACACGACGCTTTAGATTTAGATAAATACTTGCATATAACATCACCTATTAGGAGACTTGTTGATTTGATTAATATTATTGAAATTCAAAACACTGTAGGAATTGCGAATTTTACTGATAGAGCTAAAGAATTCCATTCTAGTTGGACAACGACAGAAAATTTAGATTTTATTAATAATACAATGCGATCTATAAGAAAGGTACAAAATGAATGTACTTTGTTATACTTATGTATGAATACTCCTGAAATTTTGAGTAAAAAACATAAAGGTTTCGTCTTCGATAAAATGGTAAGAAGCGACGGTATGTTTCAATATCAAGTATATCTTTCGGAGTTAAAAATGGTAAGAAAGACGATAAATTCACAAAATATAGATCCCAATAACTACTATGATTTTGGACTATATTTATTCATGGATCAAGATCGTCTTTATCAGAAGGTTCGGATATCTCTGATTTAGTTTCTCCAACATCCATCCTTCTATTATTTTCAATATAAAGTTCTCTCCTAATCTTAGCGGCATGAGCAGCGTTAATAGAATCTTCAGAGCCTCTACCATTAACTGGTTCTCTTTGGTGACGATATGTACACCAAAAGAAAAGAATTCCTAAAATAGTAGCGGCGCCTATTGCAATCGGAAAACCTATTTCTGAATTCATATGAAATCTATTGTTATAAAAATACGTAGAAATAATACAAATTAAAATATTTTTATTACTCATAATGGAGGAGAGTTTATTAAAAACGACAGAGACCAATACCGATGGTGAGAGTTTAGCAATTCCAAGTTGGAATGATGTTAGTTCGCTATATGAAAGTAGATGGTTAAAAGAAAAGGAAAAATTCCAAACACAATTGCGACATAATTTTAAGGCTCTGGTGGAGAGATTTGCATGTGGGAAACAGGAACTTTTTGTTTTATGTGCACCGGATCGTCTAGAAAATCAGTATAAACGGGCTTTTTTGGAGTTATTTGAATCCGGATATGCGCCACATGTTGGGGACGTTGAAAGGCTTGCAGGAAAAAAGGCAAGACGTCTTTATATTACACTTCCGCACAATTATGCAGATTGACTAGATTTATACACCGAAGCAGAAGGGGTTATTACCATAAACTCTCTAGCAAAAAGAGAAGTTCGTAGTTATTTTTGCTGTTGTATTTTAAATTAATTATATAAAGAGATGACTATTATTAATAGAAATGAATATTTCTAGCTTTAAAAGACCAGAAACAACAAATTATTCCCTTCATAATAATTTATTGTCAAGTGTTAGTACTCCTCGTGATATATCACAAGCTCCTTCAATTATGACACATGAAATAACCCCAAAGGTAACATGCTCTAATCAAGAAGGAACAGGAAGATGTTGGATTTTTGCAGCATTAAATATGTTGAGGAGGGACGTTATTAAAAAACAAAAACTACCAGAAACTTTTGAATTTTCACAAAGTTATGTATTTTTTTATGATAAACTTGAAAGGATGAATTATAATCTGAATTTAATTAACAAATTAATTGAAAATAAAGCCGATATACATTCGAGAACGGTGCGTCATATTTTAAAAGAACCTTTTGAAGATGGTGGACAATGGGTAATGTTTGCAAATATTGCAAATAAATATGGTTTGGTACCGCAGAATGCTTATCCTGAGAGCAAACATAGTAGTAATTCTGCTGGTATTAATATGGTATTGTCACGTATGTTCAGGACGTTTGTCAAAGATATATTTGATAACGGTGTAAATTTTGATAAACAAAAAGCGTTACAAAAAACATATGAGATTTTAATTCGCTTTTTTGGCGAGCCGCCCAATGATGTTTCTTGGAATTATAAATCGGATGAAAAGGTTAAAACCTTCAATGGGACTCCTATTAATTTTATGAAAACATTTTGCAATATAGACTTTAATGATTATGTATCATTAACACATGATCCGAGAAATGACTATTCAAAAATTTATGGTGTGGAAAATTTGGGGAATGTTGAGGGTGGTGATGTTGTAAAATATTTAAATATGGATATCGATAGATTGCACACACTAACAAAAAATGCAATAGATGATAATACTCCCATTTGGTTTGGAAGCGATGTTGGACAATTTTTCAATTCAAAACATGGAATATTAGACAAAAAATCTTTTGATTATATTAATTTTTTAAATTTAAAAGATACAATGAATAAGAAGGAAAGAATAGAATATGGTGAAAGTTTAATGACGCACGCAATGGTTTATGTTGGGTACAATTTGGATAAATATGGCGCAATAAATTATTGGAAAATAGAGAATAGTTGGGGGGACGATGGACCTTATAAAGGGAATTTAATATGCAGCAATGAATGGTTCAAAGAATATACATATCAATTAATAATACCAAAAAAATATTTGAATGACGATGAGATCAGGATTTGGGGTAACGATATATATAAATCATTCCCGTTGTGGGATCCGATGGGCTCATTGGCCAATTGTTAGATAATATACTATATCACTACTAAAAAGACAATAACAAAACAACTTAACTACTAAAAGACTATAACAAAACAACTTAATAATTTTTTTGATTACATAATTATTATGCTATCAAAAATACAGACAACGGATTTTGCGAGCAAAGTGCAACATTGTTCGTCTCCTCAACGGCGATCATTTCCACCTTCGCCTCCATCTCATCCCCCGGACAGACAACAACTTACAATTGTAACAAAAAGAAGTTTCTCTCCAGAATTTAATTCAGACGGTAATAAAAAATCGTATTGTACACATGTTTGCGAGGCTCTTCCATTGGTATGTAAAAATTTTAAATTAAAAATGATGGATCATTTATTATTGGGTGGAGAACATACGCAAAAGGTATCACCTGGATTTTATTCGCCTATAAAACCTGACGGAATGGCAACATCGGAAGAGAAGAAAGAAATAGTGAAGGCATCTCCATCTTTTGGGATGTTCAGTCTTTTCAAATATCATCTTAGAAGAGGATATTTAAATAAAGAGTTAAAAAAACACAATAAGATATACTGTTCTCATATTTTTTCATTGATTTTGGCCCTACCTATATTAGTATTTATAAGTCAATGGTTATTATATAGTTCTTTAGTTTTACATGAAGTTAAAAATTATAATGGAGCCATTTGTACAAATGGCGACTCTTTCGAAAATAAAATGATGATCAGTGGCATTTGTTTGATATATTTTGTTCGTAGTTTTTTCCTATGGGATAATATTACAAATAGCCTTAGTCTGAAAAAAATGAATAAAGTAGATAATATAACAGCTATTTTAGATACATTTCAGGAATTTTCATTTACAATATTAGTGTATACTGCTAATATATGGGTTGTATTTGTGGAGAAGGATATACAAAACATGATATTAAACTCACTTGCTATGGAATTCTTAATGATGTTAGACAATGAATTCGAGGAACTATACTTTCAATATATGCCAGGTACGGCAGATGATATTTATGATAATATTTTTGTTTCTTATGATGAAAACAAACTTTTATTGGAATACAGACAAAAAGATGACAAATGCTTTAGAATTTTCAGTTATGCTGTATTTATTCCATATAAATTATTAGTAATTACAATGTTTCTTTTTCCATTCTTTTGTTTTTTTATGGTATTTGCAGGACCGATTTGTAAATGATTACATATAAAACCCACCCGGAACACCTTTGTATGTATATGAATATTTTGGTTTAATTTTAATAACGTCGCCATTAGAACAAATAAATTTAACATTCACGCCCATTGTATCAATATCATATTTATTATCTTGCGTTAATCCACTGCTAAATGATCGTTTTCTTTTTAATTTGCGTTGTTTTCTTTTAATTATTGTTTTCTTCTTATTTACTGAAAAAGTGTTACCCATTATAAATATATTTAATTTATTTTTTTATATATTTATAATAATAAAATTACTATTTTCTGATAATTATCAATAATTTTTTCTGTATGTACCAAATAATTTATCCATGATATAAAATCCATTACCGTAATTACAATTTAGTCTTTTATGGTGTAGTTTGTGTAAACCATTATTCAACTTAGAATATTTATTTATATGACTTATACAGACATTAAGAGTTACTATACAGATCCATAAACCTAAAATGTAAATATTAATAATATGATTAAAATACTTCAATAGAACTATTCCGCATAAAAATGACCCTAAATTTCCAAAAACATGCTCTATAAAATCTGCATCTAACGACTTGGCAACATGCGTAGTACCTGTATGATGTGTCTTATGATATTTAAACAATAATTTTGAATGTAATGGATAATGGGAAATATAAAAATATATATCACCCGTTATTACTAATACCGGTATATATAAAAATGAAAACATAAAATTATCATATTTTATCGGATAATAGTCAAATAATATATATATTGTTGGATAAGTATACAGCAATTGATTTTTCAAACTTAATACAACGGAATTATAAAAACACTTTTTTTTAACATTTCTATCATATATAAATACCATCCCCCAATAGCATACAAAATGCAAAAAGAAAATTTCGGTTGATATCATTATATAAATAAATAATTCATCTTTAAATGAAATAGAAATATATATATAATGATAATAATTAGTTAACAATGATATTTGTAGAATCATTTAATTTTTCAATTTTACCAACGAGTGTATCAACGCCCTTGTTTTCCGATATCGGTTCACCTAAATTATTTTGTGTTTGTAGAAACGTAATATTTGAACAGGCTGTGCATAAAATATCAACAGCTGAAGATCCTAATTTACTTCTTATCTCTGGAACAATTGGGGTACCATCAAGATAAGAATGAATATCGGAAAGTTTTTTACCAACATTGTCTCCATTTGTTTTTATTCCATTGATATTGATATTTGTTCCTGTGATATTTGTACCACCAGAAATAAAAAATCCTATATTACCCTTCATAGTATGCCCCATGGAATCTCCACCACCAACTAAATAGCATTCTGATGTCAGAGTTCCAAGATCTTGTTGTTTTTCAACCCAATCCAATGTATTAATCTCTCCTGTTGTTGTTATCGACGTGGTTCCTTTATTTGATAACGAACTCTTGGCTATCAGAACCTGAGCATTTGATAACGATGTCCCGATATATTTCCCACCTGTATTAACAAATTTATTTATTATTTGAAAAATATCACCAATTGGCCCTGCTTGCATTTTTTTACCATACGCACCGGAATCACCGTTTGGATTTTTGATTCCTATTATTTCTATGGGATGAGATTCCAAATTATAAATATGTATTGTCTCAAAATAAATATCAGTGTTTCCTGGATCTGTCAAATTATCATATGCCTGTTTGGTTAGAAATGGTCCTACGACAGGACCATTGACGTTCAATACAATACCATATACGTTACCATCATAACCTTTATTAGTATTATTAAAATAACTCACCGGAATAGGTTTATTATCCTTAAACGCTGAAAATGTATTATCTAAATCATCGTGCAAGTCCCCCCTAATATCGTTATAATATTTATCTTCTCCTTGGATTTTTAATTTCTCATCATCAGATACTAATTTTAAAAAGCTTCTAATAAACCGAGCCTGAGAATATGTAGAAAGTATTTTAATATTTGTATTATTGTTTTGGATATATAATTTTGCAAGTATGGCTGTAATAGTACCATTAAGCGCAATACCTGCTACTTCAAACGTCTCAATGGACAAGTTATATAACATAACATTCATCGCGGTGTTTCCATGAATTCCATGATGAGAAGACAAACCCAACTTTCCATTATAAACCAATACGTGGTTTGGAGCTTTATATTCCATGGCACCTTGAAAATTAGCGGGTCCTTTCCCTGTAATAAATGGAGCATTTGCCAATTCAATATTAGCATAGAATCTCTGTTGGAAATTATGCTCGACAGATTGCGATAATGTTTTTCCATTTAAATCCAGAATAACCCCATCAACTTCTATGGTTATTGCAGCAAAAAAACCTAAATGATATGGACCCATCATATTTTGAGGGTACAATCCGCCTATAACATTTTGTTCGGCAGTTGGCATAAAAGGATCTATTTCATTTTCATTGGGTTTAAATGAAATATTTTCCATCAAACGATATACGCCTGGTACTCTAATCCTAACAGTTCCGTCGGTAAAATGTTTTTGAAATATTTTTATTATAGAGTGGGGTGTATTTTTTCCATCGGGTCTATACTCCTCTTCCTTTTGAACGATTGTAAAATTTTTACTAAAGTGATTATATAATTTTTTTTGATCAACGGAGAGATTATTATAATTAATATCGTTAAATTGAGGTAAACTATATAATGGTGGAATTGGGTTAGGCTGGTTTACCACATTTTTTGGAATAAATGACACACGCCTTCTTGGGGCTGCGCGACTCCAGCAGCCATTCGTTCTTCTACATTTACCATTCATATTATATTATATAATATGAAATTATTTATTTTTTTCATGGGTTGTTTCCACCTATTTTTTTAAATATACAATGATTGGTTGGATATGCAAAATTTAAGTGTGAGATCGGGGATAGATTTGAGTTTTGACAACAGGTCTAAATTTTCAGAGATCGTTGCAATATTTTCTAATTCTTTTCCAATATTATTGATCTTGAGGATCGCCTTGACAAAATCACCTAATCCAATATCATAAGACTTGCACTCAGCAATAACCTTTTTACAACTTATTTCATCATTACATCCACACCATTTATATACTAGTTCGCATAGATTAAAATGTAATCCATTCTGTTCTACGTTTGATATTCTTAATGCATTCAATATATCTGTATATTTATTATAACACAGTACAACTTGTTCTACCGCTTTTTTGGTTTTATCGGGAGCACTTATCCCCTTCACCGATAGAACAGATTGTTCGTCAGACAACTTCATATTAGTAAAACATGATAATATACTAACTATTGATATAGCCGACTGACCATTCAACCATCCATTGCTCAAAAGCTCAGCAATTGGCAACGAAAATACTTCTTGTAAATACGTTGCAAATGTACCTTTTTCTGTTATTTTCATATCGTTATCAATGAATCCTTCATTTTGCAATACTTCAACTTGCGCATTACATGTGCGCGAAACCCATGAATTGATATTTTCCATATCTTTTTTTAATCTATTTTTCTTTTCTATCAATACGAGACTTTTTTTGTAATCTTCATAATCAGTTTTAATAAATTTCGTACTATCCAAACGTGAGCGATATTCTCTCTGCAATGCTTTCCTTTTTTTAGGTTTTAGTAGTGGTATTTTTTCATCAATATAACATAGCCTATCCAAAGTTTCCTTTGGAGTTCTAAATACAGAACCCACGCTAGTATTTATCTTATAGTTTACTTCATCAAGTTCCTTTTGTACCTCTCCGCGACTATTATCTATATCTTTTGAAATCATACTCCCGGATATAAAGTCAGCGAAGTTTACATTTCCAGTTGAAACTAGTTGAAGAATTAGATTGGGGTGAATCGTAAATTTGGATTGCACCGTTTTGGGTGGTCCGGTTAACATATGACGATAGTCTTTAGATGATAAATCATCACGCGTCAACATATTATTAAGATGAATAACCACCCCCTTAACATCAATGCCTCTTCTACCTGCGCGACCTCCCATTTGAGTATATTCAGATGGGTGCAGATGCCTAAAGCTGTTACCATCAAACTTTTCTACGGAAGTAAATACAACGGCTTTAGTAGGCATATTGATACCAACTGCGAATGTTTCTGTTGCCAGTAATAATTTTACATAACCGCTATCGAAAAGCAGTTCAATCATTTCGCGAAATTCTTTTAAAATACCCGCGTGATGAATGGCGATTCCTTTACGAAGAAGTGTTACAATAGTCAAGTATTCAGGTAGTGCAGTATATTCCTTCCAATTAGTTAATTTATTTCTTAGAAGTTTTTCACATGCTTTATCGACTGTTGTTGGCATTGTGGAACCTTCATCGTGGAGCATATGTTGAATTTTGGAAGCTAGTATATTAACTTGTCGTCGTGAAAATACAAACATAATAGCTGGTAATAGGTTCCGTGTTTTAAGAAGATTTACAATTTGATTTAAAACAAAGAATCGGTTTACACGAATTTTATTTTTATTCATGAAATCAATTGTTTTTTTGAATTTTTCATATTTTTTTTCTTCAAATTTCTCACCTGTTTCGGGACCTTTTAGAAGTAAAAGGTTGTTAAACATCGGTGCATGTTTAATTTTGTCGGAAGAATTCATATTTTTTAATAGAGATGGGGGTATTGTTAAATAACCATAATGACTAAGAGGGACTTCCCTTTTTGGTGTAGGACACATAAATACTTCTGGACCGCCTCTCATTTCAATTAGAGGTATCAAACTTTTTTCAGGTTTATTTAAAGTAGCGGATAACAATAAAATTTGAATATCTTTAGGCAACAACATGATAGTCTCTTCCCAAACCCTACCTCTATGTAGATCATTAATATAATGTGCTTCATCAACAACAACACAACCCAATTCTGAATCAATATCCATTTCAAATGAAAGCAAAGATTTATTTTCTGTTTTTGTAAGGTTGGTAATCTTTTTTCTAAATAGAGTATTTCTCAAAATTTCAGCGGTCATAATTAATACTGTCGCGTCAGGATTAAATGTATTATCACCCGTGATAATACCAAATGATATATCAGGATATTTTTTTGTAAATTCGTTGTATTTTTGATTAATGAGAGCTTTTATTGGACCAGTATAGATAACTCTTTTACCTAGCGAAGTGAAGTATTGAATGGCCGCCTCCGCTGGAAGTGTTTTCCCTGAACCAGTATGTGCTGTAATTAATGCGGAATATCCATTTAGCATGGCATATATTGCCCATTTTTGAAAGTTGGACAATGGGAAATCCCATTGTTTAAATATTTCCAACTGTTCATGCGTTTCATCGTATGGGGTATTGCAAATCTTCATATTATTATTATTTAGACGATTGTTTATTAAGTAGCTTTCAATTTTACAAAAAAAAAGAATATTTATTTAATATATAATGGCAAGAACACGATATGCAGGAAATCGCGGCCGTAGTCGCAAAAGATCTAGTCGTCGATCTCGTAGAGGTTTAGTCGGAAACGTTGCGCGTCTTGGGGCCGACAGTTTTGATGATATTTCTCGCGGAACTGGTAATATTGTTGGAAATGTTCCAATTGTTGGAAAGCTTGGTGAAAATATGTTAGACTTCACGGGAAGAACTGGAAGCGACTTTTTGGACTTGGCGGGAACCACAGGGGACAGAGCCTCTGGATTACTTACCTCACCATTTAAACGTTTATTGGGAAAGACTCGTAGAAAGCGCAGAAAGCACCGCAAACACCACAAGCGTTCCTCCAAGCATCACAAACGATCTCACAAGCGTCGTCGTAAACGCATGACAAAACGTAAGAAGAGACGCCGCCGCCGGCGCCGTTAATTAGCTACTATTATTTTTAATTGATATTTTTGCAAACATCCATGCAATAATAACAACCCCTGCACTACCCCATATTGTAATATAATGTTTAGCCAGTTCAACTTGTGCGATATTGATAAAATAACACATAGGCGATCCCAGAGAAACCACTGTTGTAAATAATCCATAAAATGAAGGTGGTGCGCAAAGATATATGTATAAATTGGCTAGAGACCAATGTGCGAAAACGGTGACCACGACAAGAAGAATGAATCCTCCTATCGGTGTTAATGATAATTTATTATATACATTTTTTAAAGTATGTGCAATATTTGTATTTTGAGATACAATTCCTGTTGTTGTTGTTGACATATTCGGTTGTGAGTTGTTTTGTTCAGAAGTTTGTTTTCTTGTTAATACCATGTAGAATGTCTTAAACTGAACATACTGGAATATAATTCAATTTTTTAGCAATTAAAATTAAGTAAATATAAAATAATATTTAAAGAATAAACCACTTTGTAGTGTATAATGAGTAGCAAAACAGATAGCGATACACCCCCAAGTGTTTTTGACAGTGACATGGTCCATAGCGGACGTTGTAAGTGGTTCAATAATAAAGCCGGATATGGCTTTTTAACAGTTGTCCGTTCTTCGGATGACAACATGGTTGGACAGGATGTTTTTGTCCACCATACAGGTATTGTGGTTGGTACAGAGCAATACAGGTATATGGTTCAAGGAGAATACGTGGATTTTAAGATGAAGGAGACGAGTGGTGGCGAACATAAGATCCAAGCATCGGATATTACGGGAGTTGGTGGAGGACTGCTTATGTGTGAAACGCGAAACGAGAATCGTAAGCTTCAGGAGCAGAATCGTGATGAGGATGGCGGTGAGCGTGGTGAGCGACGTCCACGTGGCGAGCCCCGAGGCCATGGTGACCGCAGGACGCGAGGTGTTGGGCGACGTGATAATAGGCGATCGGGAGGAAACAAGGGTTCTGTTCAGGTGAGACTTCGCGGAGAAGGTCCGAGAGAGGGAGAGGTTTGGACGCTACAACGTTCCGAAGTTAAGTCAAATAAGAGTTCTCGAAGTGCCCCAGAGGAGGAGCAATAAGTGAAATATAATATTAAATAAAATATTTATAATTTAATGTAAATATTTTAAAATACTAAAACGAATAAGTTAAGATATGTTTAAAAAAACGGTACCTAATGTAAGAAAATAATGTATAAACGAATGTAAAAAATTAGTTATATAAATATAATATCTTTTACACCTTTGAACATTTAAAATGCGACCTAATCCAGATATTTTCTGAATTTCCCTTTATTGTTTAAAATGTGGTTATAATATAATATGAAAAATTATAAAATATTAATCTGTTTGGGGGTGTCAATTCTTATACTATTTTTTTTAGTAATCAAACTGGTACATCCATACCGAAAAACAAAAAGCGATATATGTAGAGGTTACTTAACAGATAATGAATACTTACAACATATGATACCACACCATCAAGTAGCAGTAGATATAAGTATTTTACTACAAAAAAAAACAAACAACCCAGAAATGCAGGACATATTAAGAAAGATAATATGGGTTCAAAATTACGAAATACAATTAATGCGAGATATGAAGAAAGGTTTACCAGAAAATGATATGAGTACAAGTGAAATATATATGGGAAGAAATTATACAATAACAACGGGTGATTTAACAAAACCTAATAAGGTAGGACTTACAAAAACATATTGTGACCCACATTTTTTCGATCCAAAAAAACATATGGAGCATATGAAACATATGAAGTTAGATGATAAAATGTATATTAAACATATGATACCACATCATCAAGTAGCAGTAGATATGAGTAAAGTATTATTAAAAAATACAAAAAATGATTTTATGATTTGGCTAGCTAACAGAATCATAAGAAGTCAAAATGCGGAAATAATATTATTAAATGATATGTTAAATATAAAACGCTATTCACACCAAAGTAAATTAATAATTTAACTCACAGATATAAAATAAGATAAAAAAGATTTTTTTGTTATCTTTTTTAAAAAAAGATATATAGATGGAAGTATTAAGTTGTAGAATAAGGTTTGTCATTTTTTACAGCATCTATTTGATGCATTGTACCATATATAGCAACGATCAATGCAATGATATGGAGATATCCAGTATATTTCATCATGGCCTTTGAACACTTCATTATATATTTAAGTTAGAGAAAATCTCATACTGGAAAGAATAAAATAAATAATATGATACATAAATTTATTGGTAAAATTGATTTAAAGCGTACTTCATTAAAGTAGATATAAATATGTCAAACATGTCAAACTCTGTAGAGAACCAGAAGGTAACCAACTCCGCTGAAACAGCATCAAATTCAACCAAAGGCGTCTTGGATCCCGAAATTAAATCAGAATTTACTGGTGTATTAAGTACGCTTTCAGCGTTTCGTGCACAGATAACAATGTTGCAAAATCAAGTTCGCGGTCTTGAAAAGCATGTGAATAAACAGATGAAAACATTGCATAGAGAAGCCAAAAAGAATAAGAATAAGGGAAATAGGAAGCCGTCGGGGTTTGCTGTTCCAACAAAGATCACTGCTGAGCTATGCGAGTTTATGAATAGACCTATTGGTTCAAAGGTTGCGAGGACAGAGGTTACGCAATATGTGATCAGTTATATTAGTGAAAACGAGTTACAAAAGGAGGATAATAGAAAGTTTATCTCACCTAACAAACAGCTTAAAAATCTTCTAAAGATTAAAGATGGAGAGGAGCTTACTTATTTCAACATACAGAGATATATGAATCAGCATTTTGTGAAGGAATCAAAGAATGAACAAACAGAATCATAATTTTCACAAAAGAGATAAAGACAAATTAATTATTTCATAATATATGGAAAGTGTTATGAAATTATTGAAGGAAAACGAAACGTGTAAATCAAATATATCACTTCATTATTTAAAAATAAATCAATTAAAAGAACAAATAGAGAAAAATGAAAGGATTATTTTTAAGAATTGTAAACATGAATGGCGTTATGATGATTCAAGTGGGTGCTATGATAGAATAAAATACAAGTGCGCGGGCTGCAATTTATGGCGTAATGAATACATGTATTCCTAATTTTAATATTTTTATAATTTTGTCGAATAACGTTGGATATTAGTATTTGGGAACGTGTAATAAATAGCCAAATCTTCGGCACTTTTTAAATAATCTTCGGGGATTCTAATTAAATATGGCGTTTGTCTCGCAATAAAAAGTCCAACCAACACGGCGGCCACAGAAAATATAATATTTAATTTAGGTTGCCCCATATTAGATACTTTTTTTGAATCATGTTTATTTGTTAAAATATCCATCATCTCGATTAACTCACGACCGCCTCTTTTTGATGTTTTTAAAAATGAAAAGTTTAATGCATGGATACTCGTATAAAGCATTATCCAGAATATAATAACAAAATTATCCAATATACTAACCCCCGTATACCGATGCAAAAAGTAGTTGCATGCAAGCAACCAAAGCAACCAACCAAAAACATATGAAAATCCAAGAAATTCGGTGTTAAAAAGTTTCGTTTTACCTGCTTTTGTTAAAAAGTTTGCTAAAGGTTTAATTATACCACTTGAACAATATATACTAAATGTATAAAGATATAGTACAATACAGGTTAATAAGGCTCTAGGTAATCCAGTCGGAGAGAAAACGCCTATTAAAATAACCGCTAAAATCAATAAAATATAATTTGAAAGATTTGCATTCAAATGTTGACTAATTAAGGAAGCAGAATTGACAGTTTTGTCTTCTTTCTCATTGCTCATTTTATAATACGCCTACTTTTTTTTCTTATATTTTTGCGAGTTCTTTTTCTACATTTTTTATATTTTCTTTTCCCCTTTTTAAAACATGACCTTCGTCGTTTACGTGTACATTTGTTATAAAACCGCAACGCCTCTTTATAACATCTTGATAATTTCATTATATATATATATAAATATAACATCGTGTTTGTCTGCAATATGTATTTAATATACTTACACTTCAAATACACGCATTTAAAAATATACTATATGATATAGTATAATGCTGGACTTTGTAAAAGATAATTGGATCATAGTGATATCTTTGCTTATTTTTTGCGCTATTTTTATTTATGTATATTGTAATGAAATACAAGACCGGTTGACTAATAAAAACGTAGATGATGAGTGTGAAGATAATGAACTATTTATACCCAGTGAAAAGTTTATAGGAGAGAAAATAGGGTTTGTTTTTAAAATGGATGAGAATGGATTGGGATATTATAAGGATAAGGTGATTAAATTAGTTTAAATCTCTCCATTTAATCTAAACAAGTATAATAATGGAGGTTTGTTATTGTTGTTGCGATAGATGTAACAATGGAATTTTGTGGTTAAGACTACCGTTTATTAAATTAAATATAAACTCCTATAGAAATTTTTGTTGCATGACATATAAAACGAATAGAAGCGTATGGTTAAGACTTCCTGTTATTTTTAGATATGTATTACCTCATTATAAAATGAATCCAAATGATTATGATTGATGTTACAAAACGATACATGTATATATTAGTATAATTCAAATACTAATAAATTGAATTAAATTTAAGATAATAGGATATCATAAAACACAATGTTGAAATTTATCAAGAAATTGGCAACTAAAGAAAAAACAAAAATATCTTTGGGTAGATGGGCCAGAACTAATGAAAATGTAAAATCTATATATGCAAATAGTGATCACTGTGGTGATATAATTTGTGGTGATCCCAAAAAAATGAAACATATTGTAAATTTTGAACAAAAAAAAATAAAGGTAAAACTACCACAAAATAATAATTTTACACAAGAACATGATTCCTGCTGTATGTTACTTGGAATGAGTGGCGGTTGTAAAAAATGTTCATTTATATCAAAATAATCCTATAAACAATACATTAAATGCAAAAATATGACAATTTATTATTAATAAATCTAAAGAATATTCAATATAAATATATAATGTCTATAACAAACTACTTGAGACTTTTTATAACAATTAATGGTTTTTTTGATATTATAGGTGGGGCGTCTATTATATTAAATATACCATATTTAAGAGACACTCATCTCGCAAAACTTAAAAGATATGATAATTTACAAAAAAGATTTTTTGCGTATTGGGTAATTAATTATGGCGCAATTCGTCTTATGAGTACCAACCCCCAATTACTAGAAGCTTCGTATTTTTTAGAAGCTCTATTTTACTTAATCGAACTAAGAAATAAAACAGTAAATGTTAATATGTCTTGTTATTCGGTATCTAGTTGTTTAATGATAGCAGGACTTCTTCACAATGTAGACATGGGTTAAAATAAAAATTGAACGTTTTTTACTTATGATAATCATACGCAAATATAATCTATAATGTCATTTCATAACATAATCAACCAAACCTATCAAGCAAGATGTCACGGTAGATTTGGATATAGAGCTGTATATCAAAATGAAAATCTTAGAGGTCGTACAAATGTACATAATAGGAGAAACTGGCTACCTGAAGCCATTGAGCGTTGTAGCAAAATAGAAGGATGCGTGGGAATATCATATAATGAGAAATGTAATTCAGTATATTTGCATACAAAAATAGACCCAACAATATGGCGTGATAAGACCAATACAACCGACAAGAATGGGAAACATTCAAATAGACATGAATGGCATGCTCTTATTCTTTTCAATAATTAAACAACGTCTAAATAACAAAAAAATCTTAATTTGTTTTTCCCCTAAATATAGCAAAATTATGAAACTTCCCTACGGGCATGGGAGCAAAACTATTGGGACATAGCGAATTTTTTTCTTCGGTACCCCAAAGGAGAGAATATAAGTAATAGAGCATTATAATTTATAAGAATAAAAAAAAACCATCATTATAATATGAGTTAAATTTAAACAACTTACCGTTATTAAATTGAAGTTAACAATTGAAGCAGTTAGACAGTTAAAAATGGAAGGAAATATGGAAACAAAGGATCAAACGATGACCTCGGTGAAGGTAGCTGAAACTTTATTGGAAGGAAAAAGCATCCTATTTGGAGGAGACAAGTTGGCCCAAATCAATGTTGTATTGGATAAGAAGGAATTTTCACTCGAGGAGCTTTATAAGATAATCGGATGTAAGATGGTTGAATATGTACCCTTAACTGTTGGGAATTTAAACGGAAAAGGATGCATTTGGTGTGATGAGGAAGGGATGATAAATAAGTCTGCGATTAATAAATCAGCGTCCGAAGTTTTGGGTAACCAAGTTCATGGTGGGGTTTTATTTGGAACAATTTTAGTTACGTGTCATCCAGAAGAATGATTATTTACTCAGAACTTAATTTATTAACTTGTTGGAGAGTTTATTATTATTCGGTTATTATATTACGATGGAGATAAACAATAGACTTTCATTTGCACCTTTATCCCACATGCATTCTGCAAATGGTTTTAAATTGGAAAAAGTTAGTTATAGAATTGTCGGGCGTGTATATTTTAGAAGAAAAACTTTTTTTGGTTGGACAAAATGGAAAAAAAGATGGATGGAGCTACAGAACGATAAGATACTTTTTTATAAATGGGATGCAAAACGAGGGCATTATTGTAGATTTAAAATAGTTCTCAATCATCCTGATAAAAAATACATATTAAATGGAGTTTCTTGTAAAGACGATATGTATACATTTACACTTCAACGTGATGGTAGAAGAATTTTGATGATTAGAACACCAGATGATACAGCATTAAGCATTTTGTATCCGGAACTAGACGATAAGGTGAAAAAATCATATTTTAATATATTATGAAACTGTTTGATAAAGCATTGAAATCTCGTAGCAATATATTAAAAAAAGTTATAAGAAACCAAAGCAAAAGAGAAGAAACTTTTGTCAAAAATGGGGGAGGGTCCGGGAGGGGAACCCCCTCCCGAGAAGAGAAGATTAATAGGGGGAGTGAATGTGGTATTTTTGAGAAAATTGAAGTAAAAAGGTGTGATAGATAGATGTAGCAACAACCCCCCACAAAAACAAATAAAGTAATTAAAACTACC
>Ga0115000_10000977_pt1 | contig 26044 bp, 11 predicted proteins | sample ArcticOcean_MG_C_6_FD_89690 | JGI IMG/M metagenome (GOLD analysis project Ga0115000, IMG submission 89690) | Marine microbial communities from western Arctic Ocean - ArcticOcean_MG_CB8_128 | ecosystem: Environmental > Aquatic > Marine > Oceanic | place: Arctic Ocean: Canada Basin | collected... | reverse complement strand
CTTCCCAAGTTTCAGTTTTCATGTAATGCCCTTTTGTCATTTTAACTCCAGTAGTAGGAGTCGGTCCACCTGTCGTAGTCTCTTCACCAAATACATATCCTACATTTTTACCCCATTTTGTTTTTGCACCATCTACTTTTTGAGCTAATCCCTGTTTAATTAAACTTTCCCAAACACGTTGTGCATTAGCAGATACAAGTTCAGTGTCTGATATTAATCCTCCCATTTTTGCAGCAGCAGCTTTATAGATTTTAGTACCTAAACCTAAGCCTCTAAACTCTTTTAAGATTTCAATATTAACAATTCTATTATCAACTGGGTTTACAATTAATTGTCCTATACTAGTTTCACCTACACTTAAACGAAAAACAGTTAGGTCCATATCTGGCGTAGCCATACTACTTATAAAATCTATTGGATTTACAACATCTATAGATAGTTTTACAGGAACTCCTGAATCATATAATGATCTCGTACCTGCTGCTAAATCTTTTTCAGTGGTAGGAAATAGAGCATCATTCTTAGTATACTCTCTGTTTATAATTTCAAATGGAGCTGCTGTAGTAGGAGTAGTTACTGTCATTGTACCTCTAGTACCTAGTTGTTTCTTTAATGTTTTATTAAGTTCTTCTAATCTAGGCCCTAACTCTAGAGCTTTAAAACCTATACCTACACTAGCCATTAATTCCTTTGAAAGATTTTTGCCCATATATTGATCTGCTTCCTCTTCAGTTTTACCCGCATCTCTAGCTTTTATTCGACCTTCTTGAAATTTTAATGCAAGTTTTGTTGCAGATTCTAGACCGGTTTGGTTATCTAAACTTCCTTCTGGTGTTCTTAGCCATTCCATTAACTTTTGATCTGCTACTGCTATGGGAAGCGGTCCAGCCATTAACGCTTCTAACTCAGTAGTTTCTTCTTCTGGAATAACTATTCCATCTACTTCTACTGCGTCTTTCATAAAAGAAGGTACATCAGATTGAGTTGCTTTTATAACTTCACTCTCTACTTCAACATAGATAGCAGAATGATGAAATTGTTGTTCCTCTATTCCAGGAATATCAGTTGTTAAAATTCCTTCGGTAGATAAGTATTCTAAATAATTTTTATATGCCTCTTGTCTTATCGGACTAAAGTACGACTCTTTGGTATTAATCTTACTCTTCCCTACATGATAAACCTTAGAAGATAGATGTTCTTCTATCGCAGCTTTTAGTTGTCCTGGTACTAAATTTAATGTCTTACTACTGATTAAAGGGTTATTTTGAGTTGCTTGTCCTGCAGTTCCTATCACAGGCCCTAAACTAGATACTAAATTACCTGATTCATCATATAGTTTAAAAAAGAATTCTCTGTCTTCTAAAGCATTTAATAAATTATTTCTTTTAAACTTTTCGCTACCCTCCATATTATACTGAATTCCAAGTACTTGATTCTGAAATGGAATCTTTATAACAAATTTATCCATTGCGAGGATCTTAGACATCTTACTCCCTAGCTTAAATTGATCATCTTTTCGGATTCCTATCGGGATATGAACGATCTGATTTACAATAGCTTGCTTATCACTTGCTGTTAAAGCATCATTTGTAAGTGTATCTAAAATAGTTTGAACAGCTTTTTCGCTTAAGGTTGAAGTTGAGATTCTTATTGGAACCATTCTACCACTTGCAGATTTTACTGCTGCATATACATATCCGTTTTCAGAAAATACAGATTTATGGCTAGGCATTTCAGTATTATTATATACAATACCAGATTCTCCTTGATGTATCCCTAAAACTATATCTTCTCCTAAGATTGTTATAGGTTTTTGTAAAGATTGGCCGCCATTAGTCTTTTGATTAATTATAAATCCATTTGTTTTTCCTGCTATAGTAGCACGAATATCAGCAGTGCTTTCTCCTGCTAAAAGTTTATCTACTTTTGCTCTTAATTTTGCATTTTGTAAGTTTTGTTTACTCCCTTTGACCATCTCAGATAAAATAATATCTGGATTAGATTCTAAACGTATAGTAATAACCGGATCAGTAGAAGACGAATACGGATTAATAGGTTCTACCCTAAGTATAACTGCTGTACCTATACCTACTTCAGAACTATTAGATAAATCCATTCTATATACATCAGAAGCTTTTATAGATTCTGTATTAGCTACTAATACTTGGTACTCACCATCTACTTTATATTGGGTAAGTTGGTCGGATTCAATCACTCTCCCCCCTTCACTGATAGTCTGATTATCTTTATTAACTTGTGGTAAAAAATAATGTAAAGTCTTCACTCTTTCTGAGCCTTCTTCTAATAAATGGCGTTCATTATCAGTCAGATCTTTAGCATTCTTGATTGTAAATGCCTTTCCATTAGGATTTAGATACTTTGGAATAAGATTACCTTGCGAGTCTCTAACGGTTAACCATCCTTTAGGAGCTATCCTAAGATCTTTTACTGGTATAGCTAAGAATTGACTGATCCAGGCTCTTGGGTATGTCTGATTAAGCGCACTTAGACTAGCTGTTGTAGGAGTATTCTTAGTAATAATAGTACTTTCTTGTTCTTCAGTTGTTTGCCCCGACTCTGTGTTTACAGTACTTTCTACAATAGCAATTAACTCCTCTTTTGCTTGCTGTTGTTCAGGACTTACTTCCTCTACTTCAAAAGCTAATTCTAGTTGACTATTCTCTTCTACTACCGCTTCTTGTATATTTAACAGATTTTTTTGTGTCTTCTCTTCTGCTATAGACTGGTTTCTTTTTGGGGTGGGGTTACTCGTTGTATTGGCTGCATTAACTTCTGCGTTCTGTTTTCCCTCAGCGCTTTCAATGCTCTCGGTCTCTGCCATACTGGGAGACATAAGATTTCCTTCTGTAACTGGGCTGGCAACATTGCCAGGAGCTGTGATTGTTTCATTGTATTCTTCTTTTAAATTATTAATTTCATTCTGAATAGCGTTACTAAGTTCTATATTAGCTTTTCTTAGTATTGTTTCTTGTAAAACTCCTGTTAAAACCTCTCCATTTATATCTTTAGCTACTAACCTATGAAAACCTCTAGTCTCGTATGCAACTACATATTCGTTTTCATTATCTTCAATGATTAAGAAATCGTCTTTGACAAGATCATTAAATCTACTTATCTTAACTGCTTCTAAGGTTTCAATAACATTTGCCAGTTCGTATGTAAGTGCCGGAGCTGTAAAGGTCATCTTTGTCCCATCCCATTTGTTTAAGGTAACTGAAACAACATTGTCTGTCTTATCGTATTCAATAGCTGAAGTAGGATCACTAGCTAAATTATTATAATACTCTCCTTCAATATTTAAAGTTCGTCCATCCTCTACTACCTCAATAGTAGTATTCGAATCTCTTAGCATGATCATGTTTAAGTAACCTAGAGTAGGGCCGCTAAGAGGATTTCCTTTACTATCTAGAAAGTCTTTATTCTCAATAGTTTCTTGTACAATATACTCTTTATTTGTTTGGCCATCACGGAATATTAATTGGTTTGTTTCCGACTCTCTATAAATTGCTCCTACCATTTCTCCCCACACTACTGGAACTACTTTAGTATAATTATCAAATAAATCACCTACTAGAAAATCTATACTACTAGCTTCTCCATAAACTTTTTGCATACCTTTAGCTTTAAGATCTCTAAAATCTTTCTCTATCTTAACTCTCCGCGCTGCTTCTTTTCTACTAATTTTAGGGTTAAAGAGTTCTTTTTTTAAATTCTCAACTTCAGTATCTATGTGATCCGCAACTTCTGCTCTTATAGAATTTTGACTAGCTGTTAACTGTTCATATGCTGTATGCATTGTATTATTCACAGAAGCTTGCATAAAATTTGCTAATTCTTCTTGCCCTAGTTTTTGTATATACTCATTATCAGGGTATTGCGCAAAGAACGCTCTTACTTGATTTTCAGATATATTCGGAGTATTTCTTAATAGGGTTCTAAAATCATCTAATATAGCTCGATTTATTAGAGACTCTTCAATCTCTGCTTGATTACTAAGAGTTGCTTTTTCTCTAACAGCACTTTTTTCTGACTCTTTTGTAGTATTAAACTCTGTATCAGAAATATCTCCTTTCTCATCTTTAGTTTTGATGCTTAATCCATTTAATATATCTTGCATGGATTCCCATGCCGTATCTCTATGGTACTTAAAAATTTCTTCCTTCATTCGTAAACCCTGTGGACCTCCAGTATTAACAGAGTTTAAAAATTTATTTTCTTGGGCAAGAGCAGCTGAATCATATGTAGTTTCAGAATCTGCTTTTAAAGATGCTTCTTCTTTTTGCGTCTCTTCTAAAGAAAGTTTAAAAGGTTCTATATAGTCTTCAGCCATCTGGAATATTTTGGTAGCATTCTCTCTTTCTTGTTCTGTAAGGCTCTTATCTACCATTTGTTCCGAAGCTCTATCTCTCATCGAAGAATAATCCTCGATATTACCTTCTAACATTTTTCTATTAATAAGCGCGTTATACCTAGCCTGTGTATTTGGGCCAGTATTAAGTTGTTCTCTAGTATAAGCATCACCAGATTCACTCTCTTCTATTTGTAAAGCTGCATCTTTAGCAAGACCATCATAAATATTCACTAAGGTTTCTAATTGAGTTAGGGCTGTTGCTGCCCCCGGTCCCCATTTTCTACCTGACATATGGTTAGAATACTTTTGATAAGTTTTCTCAACCTTCTCTATAAGCTGAACTAGATCATTTGTATGACTCGTTATGTCTTCTTTCGACATCCCACTTTCTTCAAGTGTTTTTGCATATTTCGGATCCCTAAGCATCTCTATTAATAGATCTGTATTTCCTAGACTCGCTGCATTTAGTCCTAAGTTTAAACCTAGTAATCTATCTTGTTCCTTTGCAGCATTTATATCTCCTCGGGCTATAGCTTCTTCTTTCTTTGTTATTGCTGTTTGTATAAATTCTGCACGTTTTCCAATCTCTCCGACCTGTGCTTCGTTTAATGCGTTCTGAGCCTTTCTATTTTTTAGATTTGCTACTGCTGTAAATACACCTCCCCCCATTGCTCCAAATATTGTTGAAGACCATAACTCAGGGTCATCAAAATATCTTCTATGCCTATCTCGGTAGGATAAACTTCCCATGTACTCTGCATTTTCCCATCCCGTATTCCCGGCCATAATATCTCCTTTACGTATTCCTTCTTGCATAGATATAAAATTCCATTGCTCTTCCATCCCCTCTGAATAAGACCAAGCAGCCCATCTTGAGGTAGGGTATATAACATTTTGCCAAGCTTTTTTAGCAAAACCTCGAGGATCACCCCCTGCTAATGTTGCGTAATGAGCATCTCTTACTGGTTTTGCTCTAAAACCTCCCCTTGTACCAAATAGTCGCGGGCCTTTTATTATAAGAGCAGATTGTAATACATCAAATACAACATTACCCCAATTTGAATTATAAGCATGTGATGCTGCATTACCTGCTAAATAATTTGCTACTGCTGCCGGTGGTATTACATCTTTATCTGTATATCCAAACTGTTGTTTAAAAACTTCTCCCTCTTGAGAGTTTAAAAAATCTCCCAAATTATTTCGTTGTGTTAAATACTCAAGATTTTTATCTAGAGCTACTTTATATGTTTCTTCAGATTCCCTAAAGTTTTCCATATGCCTCATACTCACTCCCATAACTGTTGCTTTAGCGCCAAACTTTACAAATTTATTTAGGGTCAGAAGTTTTTCAGCTTTTTCATATACTTTTGCGGTTTTACCAGTAGCACGTAGAGCTTGTGCTCCCGCAAAGTATTTTGCTGCTCTTCCAGCAGCAACAGTCCCTCTCATTATTGCTGCTGCAGGTAGCATTAAACTAAGGGTAGATCCTACAGTTACACCACCATCCCACCAAAATGCTGGATCACCCATATCCATTTTATTTGCTGGGTTACGTTTATGTATAGGAGATACCTCATTAGTCCAGTCTTTTAGCTCTGAGCCGGCATCTGTTAGAAAATTATTATAATCATTCCCAAACTCATCTTCATCTACACCCATCCATTTAAGAGGAAGATCAACAAGACTTCCAATAGCTTCTATTGTTCCTCCAGCTATTTCTCCTATAACAAGTTTATTCAAAAAAGACCCGGCCATTCTTAATCCACTTTGTCTTTCATTCCTAATAGCATCTATTCTTGATGGAGTATTAACATCCCAAGTAACATCATCCATACCATAGTAATTTAACTCGCTTACAGATGGAGTAGCTTGTGTACTTGGGTGAGTTCCTGTAGAAACTTGGTCGTATAATTTACGAGAGTTGGTTACATCAAGCTCTATAGACTGTTCTTCTATAGGCAGATTTGTAATAGGATCTAGTTTTTGTGTCTTAGGGGCAGTAAGTTTACCCCCAGTATTCGTTTTTGCCATTTTAAACTAATTTTAGTTTATATTTAATTTGCCCATGAAGGATACACATAGGTAGCCCCTGGTTGTTTTGTAAGCTCTCCGTAAGAGAGATGCCACCATTCTTTATCAAACTGTTTTATACCTTGATCTGTAGGTATATTGTAATCCCTAGTTATCGCTTCTCCTATAACTCCTATTTTAGCTGGTTGTTTTGTTATATTAGAGAGTAAAGAAGTTAAACTTTGGTTGTAAAAGTCTGGCATTACATGTTTACCGTCTAACATTTTTAATTCACTTAATGCTACCCCCTTACCACTCTGTGCACCAGAAGCTGTTTGTATTCCCTGGTTAGTAACACGGCTGCTCCCAATGCTTTGAATACCCTCAGTTGTTGATAGTACCCAATCATAATCTGATTTAGTGTGGCTAAGATCTATTGCTTGACCCATAACATGGAATCCACCTTGAGCTGGGTTTGCAACCTGGGGACCTTTTTTACCCCCTGCGATCCATGCATCATATTTATCTAGTTGTCCCTGGTAAGTACGAGGTCCACTTGCTATATTTAATGTAAAGTTATTATCTTTTGCATTTACTTGATTTCTCGGTTCAAGTGTTAAGTAACCTCCTGAAACAGCATCTTGAAGAGATATTGTACTACCATCGTTAAGGGTTACTGCTAATCCTTCAGCATTCTGATCAAGCTTATCATTTATAGTTGTTTCAAATTCAGCTGAATAACTATCAGAGCTAGCCTTTAATAACCCAGCCATAGGTTTTTGTAAGCCTATAAATTGAGTAGGCATATCATTCATAGTTCCAAATTCTGCCGTTACTCGATCATTTACTAGCATTGTTTGTCCTGGACGTAGGTCAGTTTGGAAAGGACTTCCTCCCATATCTGTCCCAAGACCCACTGATGTAGTCTCGAGTATAGTATTCTCAACAGCTATCGGCGCTGATGGAGCTTGAGCCTGTTGTAACCAGAAGTCTCTGCTAGCACTTTGTGTTGGATCATTCATAGCAATTAAGTATCCTAAACCTCCTAAATCACTATCTACATTATAAAGTTCGTTTCCTGTTGTAAATATAGTAGTACCATCTGCGGTTACATCGCTTACCAAACCGGCTCGAGGTTGGAATACATACTGTTCATAAGTAATAGGCTCTCCGTTAGGATCTTGAGCAAAGTAGTAATATCCTAATGGACTACCTTCTCCATCTTCAAAAGAACTCATTGCTATATCTCCTGGAACCTCACTTGCTCGTGCTACATCCAGTTGAGCATTAAACATATCATCAAATTTAGCTGTTTCTATAGCAGTTCTAGGTCTTGTGATTTTATGTCTAGTACCTAGAGACGCATCAAGAACCTCTTCAAATTCTCCTTGTCTTCTCATAGTTTCATGATATTCTTTTGGTGCTGGGAAGTAAAGATTCATTGAGGCATTATCAACATCAGATTCAAAGAAACCTCTATCATCATCTAAAGGTACACTAACCATTCCTAAATAACCACCTGTCTTTGGGTCTGGAACCATTGTCCATTGCGCAGTTTTTATTAACTCGCCCATATTATCAAAAGTCTCTTGAGTAATTGATTTTTGATCACCTTTATCTTCAATTCCGTTTAACAGGTTTTTAAGAGTTACTGTTGTTCCTCCACTTGACATAAATTCAAAATCTTCTTTAGTTACTATAGTTGCTAATGATTCATCTAGAGCCTCATCCATTTCTAAACTTGTTGATGTATTAGTTAAAGGGAGGGCCTTTGTTCTACCGCTAAAGAATCCGTCGGTTCCCATAGTCTGTGACTGGGCGAGTGCTGCCCTACCTAGTATTCCTTTACCTGAACTTTGTGCTAGTGAGTTTATACCATTTGCTACTCCATGATTTATACTTGCATAACTAGACGGTCCCCTTAATTTCATAGATTGTTTATAATCAACATTTTCTGGGTCATACGGTAAACCATTTTCGTCCCATTGAATTGTAGACCAGCCTCCACTATTCCATTCTGTCGAACCTACTGTCACTTTCCCTTCTGGCCCTTCCAAATTTACTCCCCCTACACCTTTCATTGGGTTTGAATTTGTAAAAGTTATTACATCACCAACCCTTTTTGCATTAATCCTTTTTGCAGAGTTTTGTAGAAGATTACCTAATGCAAATGCAGAAGATTCATATTGATATTGAGCGTTACTTATTTTTTCGTCCCATTCAGCTTTATAAGCATCATCCATCTCCATCCCACTATTTACTAATCCATCATACTCATCTTTTATATCTATTAGGTTCGTTCTCTTCGAGTCTATAACCTTTGAGTATTCATATAAAGGTGTGTCTGATTCGCTGATATAACCGCTTCCATCTTGGGTCATAGGTTTACCAGCTTGTATAGCCGGAGTTGTACCTTCTACTATTGGAACCCAATCTGATTTTGGTATTGCACCAAAACCACTGCCTGGTTTTGTTCCAGTAAACGTCTCAGAATATAATGAATCAGTCATTATATACTTCTCACCTATAGCACCTACATAAGCTGTCTTAGCCCAAGTATATGCACCTGCTGCTGGATTCTCTACTGTACCTAATCCTTCTAATGCCTCGTCTCTAGCTGCTGCTAATTCAGGAGTTGCAGGAACAGCTCCAAATACATTATTAATAGCATTGGTAGCAGACTCTAGCACTCCTTCCGGCGTCATCATTTCAGTCACTATAAGATCTAACTCTTGCTGAAAATCATCCGGGTAACTAGTGTGATCATTATAAGCTGCTCTATAAATTTTTGATAAAGAGACTTGTTTAAGCTCGCTCTTAGTCATTTTACCTTCTTTAGTCTCGTCCTGGTAGGATTTTATATCTGGCTTTACTTTATCAAAGGTTTGTTCATTAGCAATCTTAGTCTGTTCTGCACCTTGATGCACGCCAGTATACTCATATACATCTAAAATTCTACGGCCATCTCCTGTTGTTGTCCATCCTGCGTCCGGATCAGTGCTCCAAGTAGTTTTTCCTTCGGCATCTTGAACTAATCCTAGATTGTGAAACTGTGTAAACTCACGTTCAGCCCCAAGTTTAGGGCTATACATATCACTATATGTAGTTTTATTTTCTGACTTTACTATATCTTTATCTAATTTTCCTTTAAGCTTAGTTGTTTCTTGAATCGAATATAAACTACCATCCCTAAAATCTCTATCTAAATCTGTTTTTATTTTATTTAGTTCTGGGACCATATCAGCATATCTACCTCCATGTTTATCAACTAATTCTTTCAGTTCAGTATCTAAAGTATTTCTAATATTTCCTAATTCCTTAGAGTGTAATGGTGTAGAAGCTCTTACTTTTAAGAGATCATCGTCTAAAGTACCTGCGAGTGTTTCTGCATCAGTATGTTCTTTCTGTTTTACTGCATAAGCCATAGACATCTCTTTAAAAGGTAAAGGGACATAAGTATCTAGCAAAGGCTGGTTAGCCGGCTTCATGTATTTGTTTATTCCTGCCATTTCTTATTCAAATTTATAAGTTTTTTTAAAGTATTCTATCAGTTCTGGGTTCTCACCTAAGATTTTTTCAATATCCATTTCTCCATTTCTATTCATATACATATTAACATCAGGATATATATCATCTAATAGTCCTCTTAACTGTTCATCTCTTGAAGCGCTGTTAGCCATCTTCTGTTGTAGTTGTCCGTATCCAGAAATACCTTCCCAACCTTTCGCAGTGAAAGCTTGTTTAGCCGCCTCACTCTGTAAATCAGAGTCAGCCATAGTCATTCTTTCGGATCTTTCATTCTCTCCTAAGTTATATAAAGATTCATTTATAGCTGGTAAAGCTGCTTGATCTGATTTTCTTTTGTTTAGATAAGTAGTTCTGTCAGCCTCAGTCTTAAAGTTCTCTCCTCGAAGTAATGTATTCATCATACCTCCACTAGAACCATCTGATGCATTTCTTGCGGCATACTTTAACATATTAAATGATTGTTCATTCCTATCTAGTTCTTGAGAAATGTCTGTGTTACCCATCTTAGCTAGGTTGTCTAGAATATCTTGCTCATTTTTATTTCCTACGAACTGAGCTCTAGAAATATCTTTATTTCCCATAGCCATATTATATATTGATGGGGCTAGATTCTGTAGATCTTGTCCCATCTTTCCAAACCTCTCTTGATTCTGTTTTTCCCTCTGTAGTTTTTCTATTTGTTGTTCTGCTTTTTCTGCATCTGTAAGTTCTACAGTTTCTTCTGATTTAGATTTTAAAAGACTTAAGTCATTACTTCTTTTAAGTTTTTCTCTATTTAAAATAGATGAAACTTCATTCTCAGATTTACCATCTGCTAATAATTGTTTCTTTAAATTACCAAAGTATTGTCTATCATTCTGCCCTGCATCAGATCCATAGTTACTTTCCCAATCTATCGGTATCCCACTATTATAATACTTCTGTGTAGCTTGGGCTTTGTTATACGCTTCTGTGTCTAAGACTCCATTAGGATTTATAAAGTCATCTTTGCTAACTTTACTTGTACTTGTATTATAAGTATCTCCTAGTTTTGTATTTCTCCAGTCACTAAAGCCTGATGATAAATGATCAAACATTCCTTTCGGACTATCAAAAGTGTCGTCCCCTACTTTGTATCCTCCATCTGGATAGTTTAGAGTTAATTCATCCATAAGCTCATTCTTCTCACCCATATAGTTTTTATCTAGACCAAAAGATGTTTTTCCGTCTCCAAGAGAAATCCCAGAATCTTTCATATAATCATTAAAATTAAATGGTGTAAAAGCCTCATCATCTCCATACTCTTTCTGTGGTAAACCATACTTAGCACCAACTAGTTCTTGCGCCTCTCCAGATAACGCTGACATATCAATATTCCCCATAGGATTTGCAGCCATCTGCGCTTCTTGCTCCATACCTCCCTGCCCTTGCTGCATCTGAGATTGTTCTTGCATCTGCTGCTCTGCCATAAATGATTCATATAAATCAGGAAAAGATTGTTTCAACTCTTCTGGACCAGCACCGCTTTCCATCATACCCATAAATTTCTCTTGTCTAGCTGTTTCCTGCTCTTCTTGAAGATCTAGTAATTTTTGTTGCCAAGACTGAATCATTGCATTTGCTGTAGAAACAGTAATTTCATCTGACTCAGTTCCATCACTAAGTTTTTCATATTTTTCTATATTCTTTCCTATAGTTTCTGCAGCATCTGCAAATGTTTTCTTCCATGTATCGGATTTTAACTTCTTAGAGAAAACATATTGTTCTCCTTCTCCTGAAACTTCTTCTCCTCCACCCTCGTGACTCGCTCCTTCTAGCATAGAAAGGTTATCAGTTATTTCAGTTAAGTTTCCTGATGTAGCTGGAGCGCCATCTGCTTCATGCATAATAGCTTCTCCTCCTTCAGCCTCATAGTTTTGATTAGTTGGACCTCCCGCACTTCGTTGGTTTACACCAGTACTTTCCATTAATGCTTGTGAAGAATTTGGATTTCCTAACGGAGATAACCCTGAACCATTTCCTGGGAGTTGGCTAAGACTTCCTCCCATAGCTTTAATTCGATGTAAGTCTTTGAGATCCATTCCTGACTCAAGCGCCATTCTTCCACCAAATGCAGCCAATAATTCACCCTCACCAGTACCAGCATTAATTATTCCATCTCCTTCTGTTCCATTACTTCCACCTCCTCCTCCACCTTTGCTAAACATTCCCTTCGTCCCGGATTTTGCAAGAGCACCTGCCCCTTGAGCTAACTCAGGCGCTAAGTCAGTCATAAAATCTGGCCCAGTAACTCCTGCATAATTAGCTAAAGGAGTTAAAGCATTTGTTCTAGTTGATAAATCGAGACTATCTTTATTTGCTCCGTCTTTAGTAATATTATCTAGAGTACTTTGTGCGGTGTACGCACCTTGTATATTATCTGAATGTTGTTTTACATCACCAGCAAATCCAATACCATCTACTACCATATCAGCCGCAATCCCCCAAGGACCAAACATTTGCAATACATTTGAATCGCCTAGAACTCCAATTCCTTGACCAGCATTTTGATTCTGCTTTGATACAGCATCTGCATAATTTGGTTGAGTGTTAGTAGAACGCATACCACTATAACCTAACGCAGCTTTAGGTAACACTGTAGGCATTGATCTGGATGGATCTTTACCTAATCCTCTAGGCATACCTCCAAAATTCATTTTCTGGAGACTGCCTCCAAATTTCATCCAGTACTCATCGCTACTACGTAGTTTCTTTTTATTTGCCATTAGCATTATTTTAAATAACTTACAAAACTATTAAAAAATCTTTATATAACCTAATTATCTATAAGAAGGTCTAAAAAATGTTTTAAAATAATGTAATATAAACTTAATATTTCTCGGTTCTCCTGTCTCCCTATCAAAATTATTATAAATTAAATCAATAAATAGATACTTATCTCTCATTCGATCTTTAAACAATCTATTAGGATTATAATTAAAGACATTAAAAATATCTGCGTCTATTAAATTTTCATTCATTATATTTCTTGGGACCATCATCTGCCACTCTCGTTCTATCTTCCTAACATTTGTTCCTGGAACCAATGTTACATAATCGGTCATTTGGTAATCAGTATAAAATCTGATTGTATCAAAGGTATTACCTGGTATATCTACTACATTTAAAAAGGGTGATCCTCCATTAAGACCTAATGATGGTGGAGCTCCTACTGAATTCCACCAATTATCTTGGTTACCTTCAATCCATAAACTTTCCATATGATACGATACATTATCAAAAACCTTAGTTAGAGTAGACTGCATATTAGATGCTAGTGTTACACTACTTTGGTATATAATATCATAGAATCTTCCATAAGACCCAAGACCATGCATATATAATTGATGTTCACCAAACTCTCCTGTACTCATACACTTACTTTGTGTATTAGGAGTTAAAAGATACTTACCACTATTTATATAAATACTAGGATGAAAATCATAAAAGGATGTAAAACCTTTTACTAACTCGTTATAGGCTACAGTAAAACTATTAGTCCCTATCCCGCATCCCATTGAGAGAGTTTGCATATTAGCGAAATCAATATCATTAAACTTAGCATCTGGTAATATTCCGGGAGGAAAATTATTCCAAGGTTCAAAGAGCCATATCATTATATCTCCAAATACAAATCCCTGCGGATTAGGATTAGGAATAGGTAGGGCCGGGCACCCAATCATGCCAGCGACTACACCACTAAAAGGTCCTATATTATTAATATAAATATCATCTAAATATATCCATCCCGACCCTGGGGCCGGCCATCCCAGAGATCCGTAATCATTACAGTTTTGTGTCATACATTCGTTACATGTATTACTCGAAGGACGTATTATTATACTTATAAGTCTATTAGGAGTAACACCTGCAACCTGATGAAATATAATATTATTATCATATCGTTTGGCATATCCTTTATCATGAAATGTGTATAATACCTCATTATTCTCAGCGTCATATACACATGAAATTCCTTCTTTAAGAATTGGATTATCTTTGGTTAACACCGTCCCTATTAAATGATCTTGGAAATAGGAATGAAGTCCTGTTAGATCAGATACTGGTAATGTCCCTTCACCGCTATAAGTAAAAAGCTTGCGTTGGTTTATATCAAAAAAGTATAATGCATTATCGGAATGTGTTACAGCCCACTGTTGCTTTGCTCCAAATAGAGTAGATATATATTTAAAGCTTTGTATAAAAGCTCCAGCACCTGAGCCTATAGTTCCTAGTTGTAAAGAAGTCCCATCATCAGCTTGTATCATTGCTGTCGGATTAACAGACAATGCACCAAACCCAGTATCTTGAAAATAATACATCGTTTCATTGAGCCGTATAAGTTTATTAATTGGCCCATAGACTCCCTCTACATCTTTATAATTATTTTGTAAGAAGACCGCCCATGAGTCAACAGCTTCTCCGTTAATTTTAGTTTCAGAATAATAAATTCTAGTATCAAACTCGTCACCCAAAGATACATTTAACGGTTTTGGAAAATAGTTACGTATATCATCGTTTGTATTATAGGCTGACATAAGTAAAAACTCATCATGTAACAGAGTTCCATCATCAGGAACATTATCATTCCCATCCGCCTTACTATTAAAGTGGTAACCTGTTCTCCATAAAACATTTCTTAAGTGAACTTCGGCGGGGTATATACAATTCCATTGTATCCCCCAATTAGAGTCTCCCCATCCTCCTCCGCTATCTAATAATCCACCACCAGTATATCCGTCAGCTACAAGAGTATCCCAATTCCTAAATGGAGTCTGTCCCCAATTCTTTTCATACATATTAAAATCATATAACTGACATTGTACATCGCCTCCCCAACAATCTGATACTATAGGTACTGTTAGTAATGTTAGGGGAGTAATAGGATAAAAATTATTACTAGATATATAAGTTGAATTAGCTCTATTAGCAAATGTATTTCCTCCATAAGGAATATTATATTTTTCGTAACTAAATATACCTCTATAAGCAGGCCATGTACATGCAGTTGACCAAGCATCTAATGAAGATCCCATTAACCATTTAGCTCCCAGCCATTGACTTGCATCATCAAGTGTAAAGAGATAACATTCACTTCCAATAGAATGTGGTCTATTACTTATCCAGTTATTACCAGGAGATAATATCGAATAATTTAGTTCTTCCCCGGGATGGCTAACATTATTAAATGCAAAATCTAGACTTGAATCAATATTTGCTGGAATAAATAAACCATCTCCTACATGTGTTCCCCAATTAATATGCATTCTATTATTTGCAGGATCTTGTGCAGTTAATGAGCTAGGTATTCCATTTGTATAGCTATACAATAAGGCTATAGGATTTGCTCCCAGTATACCACCAACCATATTAACTCCATAGTAATATTTAAACCAGCTATTACCATAACGCTTCCAAGGTATTTGTACACCAGTCATATTAGTAGGTATCCAGCCTCCCATACCCATTCCATAATTATATTGAGGCGCCATTACAGATTCTATCTTTAGATAATCACCTTGGCTTATCATACTACTTATCCCTAACCCAGTATCTAGGTTACCTGTATTAGTAGTATCACTATTTTTCCAACCGAGGGGACCATATAGCAATAATTCTGTTTTTCTAGTCTTACATAACTTGTATCCTAACCAACCAGCTGGAAAAAAAGGAGCATTATCACAGACATTAGCATTATTTGCGTTATAAGTTGCTGCATCGCAGTAGTTTAGATACGGGCCACCACACCATTGAATATATTGTCCGCAAGAGGGAATTAGTACAGAGTCACTATTAGTAACTCCCCATAGATTTGGTTCAGGATTAGGCATGTTATCCCATTGAGTTTCGTCCATCTGCAATTTATCTACAGTATGGGCTAACCCATGTCCAAATTTTGATTTATCGCTATCTGTTCTATCACATCTAACGATAGAAAAACCGGTAATTCCTAAAGCTGTTACATTTATACCCGAGGTTGCTGGATCTAAATTAACTGAAAATTCAAGTCCGATTTGATTTGTATAAAGTATTCCTTCCCAAGATTCTGTAGCTCGAAATCCAGTTGAATCGTCTGTATGCAGAAAAGTTGGGCTCCATGCATGCCCTATCCAAGTACTCACCTGGAACTGCCCAAAAGGATTTCCTGCCCCACTTTGGTAAGAAAAAGGTATTTTAATATCTCCAATCCAATTTACAAAACTTGCTTGACCTTTATTATTATAAAAAATAATACCAAATCTATAAGTTTCTCCCCTAGCGTAAGACCCATAAAGACTCCATTTAAACGGAGACTTCATATTATCAAAAGTATTATTCATATTATAAACTTGATTAGGAATACCAAGATTTCTTGTTCCCGGTAACTGTGTTACTGGAAAAGCAAAACAAGGTGCCTGCGGTTGAAATTGATTAATATCACACCACACAAAACTATGTATATAGGGATTTTGCCATTGTGCTCCTGGTTGTATAGAATCATTAATAGTATCCTCTTCATTTGTTTCTGTTATAAACTTATAACTAATATTGTGTCCCTCTCCGCCTAAAGTTAGACCATCTGTTTGAAATAGATATTGATCAGAAGCAAACCAATTTGGATTCGTTGCAGGATTCTCATCGTTATAGGGATTAATACAATCATGCTGAGTAGGAACTAAATCAATAGCAGTCTGTCCTGGCGCCGGTGTATAAGGCAAAGCTCCATTTACAACAACCGGTAAATCAGATAATGAATCAAGTTGTCCTAGTTGTCCCACATCAAATCTATAAGCTCTTGCATCATACTCAATATGAAATGTTGTATTTACAATATTTCCAAAGAATAATTTATTATCTTTTGAAGATAAGGTTTTTACCGTTTCGAATGTTGCCCCAATACCAGTAATAAATTCAATAGCAGTGAGAGGAATAAAATCTTCATTCCCAGTATGTTCAACGGTTTGGACTGTTAATCCATTTGTTAATTCCTGGAAGATATAAAACTGCTCATTCCCAGGAATATCATCTGAATGGTATACTGCACATAATTCAATAAACTCAAACGAAGTATCTAAATCTGATATTGTCCACCGTATTCTTTTCCCCGTTGAAGTTCCTTTCAGAGTATCCATATCATATTCTCCTCCTTGTATTTCACAATATCTGTCTGCGTCAGTAGTCTTAAACATCGGAACTAAATTAGACAGAGGAGACCAATCTGTTACTTGCCCTTCTGAATTTTTATATCTATAAGTTAATTGGTAAACTCCGCTTAAGACTTCTCCCCCATTCGGTATGGAATCAAGTATAGGTATACTAAAACCTGTTTTTGGAGCTAAATCTAAAAATTCGCAGGGAACTGACATTGCATTAGCACTTGCTACATTAAGTTTTCTAGGAGGATTAAAATTATCAGTCCAATATATACCTTGAATATCTATTTTTTCATACCGTCCTAGAGCTTCAATAGGATGCTGTTTAGTAAAATTAATACATTGGTCTCTAGTATATATACATTCCATGTATGTTAAGATCCCTCCTACAGTTTGCATACCTTCTAGCACATCAAGTTTCCAAATCTGTCCCGGACCTCCAGCAGCGCTAGGCGTTCCTCCATCATGAGATGTTGTAAATAGATATACGCTATCTCTTAACACTGCATATCCAATTACAGACACGGAACATTGAGGACTTGCTAGTGTAGTTATTACAGTATAATTTCCGGTGATGCCTATACTTATCACCTGTTGTACTGTTGATACTCCCATAGGAAGACTAGTTGGTTGCAGTAATGGGTTTGGCATACTAGGCTTACCCCAAAATATAATTCTTTTTGAAGACTGATCGTAGATCCAGTAGAAACCAGATGCACCTCCAGCTACATTATTTGGGCCTGTAGCACTTGCCACACCATTTAACAGCCATCCTGTACCAAGTTGAAGAGCAGTACCTATAGATTGTACTGGATTCCCGCCCGTTCCTGCTACAGTAAGAGACCAAACATCTGTTCCTCCGACCATAGCAACATTTAAAGAAAATGTAATTGACCACGGAATCCCTGTTAAATTAATATTTAAATCTAGTGTAAGCTCAAAAACTGAGGGGCTACATGGAATTTCAATAGAAAATTCATTTCCTTGGATATTTACTAAAGCTGCTGACTCTTTACCAGAATCTGCTACAATCCTAATATTAGACGCATCGTAATACTCATTAGCAGGTAAGACATACTTTGATATATCTTTATTCATTCCTCCTGAAAAAGTATTTACACTAATTGGAGCTTGAGGTTTATTATCGTCTTTCGCCATTATCCTACAAGTCTTCTTTCTGAGTTACCTAAATCTGTATAAAAGGTTTGATGTGCCGTTTGAGAAGGTTTTAGTTTAACCCATTGTAATCTTATATTATCCATCATATCTAAGTTTGGCATATTAGCTGAACCTCGAGCTTGTTTAACATACCATTCCCAGTCTCTCTGGCTATCGCGGTAGATAGCTTCTGGTGCTGTACCTTTTCTCCAATTAATCCGATCAAGCATCATAGTAATATAAGATTTTAAAGCTTTCTTATAACTAACATTGTCAGGAACCATTGGATACCCATCATGATCTACTTTGATTCCTCTGAAAGCCATAAGCAGGCAAGCTGAAGCAAATGATGTTACTATGAAATTATCATTTGTATAGTAACAATCTTGAGAACCTCCCACAGAAGAATTTCCATGCATAGGAAAGTTTTGTGTATCTACCTCTTTACCATCAATAATATTTAGATTAGTACTTGTAGGTGGTTCTGTAGAGATAGCACCGAAGGTTCCAGTACATTGTTTTAAAGGAGAACCATTATAAGAGATAGAATCTAGGAGATGTAAATTACAGGGTAAGGGAGCTCTATGCTCTTTCACACATATCTCAGCTATTAATTCTTCGTATTGTAATCCGGCTCCGATTAATTCTAGTGCTTCTCCACCCCATTCAATTACGTCCCAAATGTCTAACTCTTCGTGGATAGAAGTATCTCTATATACGCCTTCTATTATTTCTTTTATGGATATAAATTTATAAATCATTATCGTTATTCAAAATAGTCTACCTGTTTAGTTTTTAATAATCCTGCTAATTTTCTTTTATTTGTTCTGGTTGCCTGAAAACTATAAACAGTCTTATTCTTTATTATAGCATTTTTCTTTGACCAGAACCATCTATAGTTAAACCCATCAGTATGATCGTTTAGATGGTAAATAACTTTCTTCTGCATATTTGTTTCTTTCCAATCTATCTTTAACTTATTCTTGCCTACAGAATAATTCATTTCTTTTTTTAAGATTCTAAGAGATCCTAATCTATTAGGCATCTTAAATTCTTTAGCGTTTAGAAGAATTTGGTCTATAAGCTTTTTATTAAAGCTTTCACAAATTGCTCTATACTTTTTATACCCAACATTATAGAAGTCATCATACTCCTGATAAGCATTAACTAGTGTACAACTAGGTGCGGGCTTGTTGTTGAGCAGGTCCTTGCATGGTTCCTGCATCGTCTTTTGCGTTATTCGTTTCATCGCTTGGTGTACTTAAAATAATATTAATTCTTTTTTGTAGTATCATACTACTTACTTGTTCTGCTAATGTATAAGATATAGGAAAAGGAAAATCCCAATCATATTCACAGGCTGAAATGATAGGGTTAGAGGCAGATGTACAATGGTTTACTTTCCAAACTTCTTCCGGGTCTTCAAAGACTCCCGTCATCGAGACAGCATCAAGACGTAAATCACAGCTAATGTATAAGTATTGATTCTTTATATACCAACGATAATTCGAACTAGTATATTTATTGTATTTATTCCATTTACGACGAGTCGAAGTTGTTTCTGAGAAAGCTCGTTCTCCATCTAAAGATTCTACAGCCATAATACTATCCCTATTATTTCTTTGGACAGTAGTAGGAATTGGATTAATTGATTTTAATACATGTACTCCCATATCTACTTCACAACACTCTGAAGCATCTACAGGTGTAAGATAAATACAGTTTAAGTATTCTATACAAGAAGCTGGAACTCTTACTCTTTTACTCATTATCTGGGATAATAACAGAGATCTTTCCTGTTTTACCCAATACGCTACTTGACGGAAACTGAGAGATGCATCATCTGAACTCTCTCCACCATAAGCTGTATTAACTATATCGTATACTATTGTGTTTAAATTTATTGCCATTAATTAAATATTTATCTGTAAATAACCTTCACACCCCTTTGCCTTATTCCATATATATGCTTGAGCACATCTTGATGCTTGATACCCCATCAACTTATGCCAAGAATCGTTAGCGCATATCGAGGGAATAAATCTTACTTTGATTCCTCTGTACTCGTTAACCATTTCCTTATGCAGATGCCCACAATGAACCTCTCTAAACTTAGTTCGTGCAAACATCATTGGCTGTTCTGTTGCCATTATAAGTGGCATATTCGCAGCCTTCTCTTTATCCCCATGAGTAAACATAATCATGTTAGTTCCGTATTCATAGTATTTTCTTCCTTCAGTACTATTGTCTACTGTAACATTCTTATCTCTTGCATACCATGCAGATAATACTTCTCCTGCATAAAACATACGTTCATAATCATGATTCCCTCCGATGATAACAACATCTACTGGAGCATACTGACTTAGATAATTTATAGCTTTTATCATAAGCTTTGTATAACCAACAAAAGATTCTTGCCAATCCATTGTATCATCTTGAGGAGTTCCCTTTGTAGTAGCTCTACTAGCACCTTCAGAATTCATTCCATCATTACCAACGGGTAGTAAGAACCTTTCAATATTTAATCCTTCAGCTCTTTGATATAACTCTTGAATTGAATTCATATAGTTAACCTCAGCTTCTTCAGGGCTTATACCTGTTCTCTTACCATAATGAATATCTGGTAAAGATATTTCATATACAATAGGATTCTCCTTTTTTATATCATACGATCTTTTTAGGATCGTAGGGGATATAGATTTTAAACTTTCAAAGAACTCATCTTTTACATCTCTTATTGCTTGATCTCCCTCCTTTGTTACTATAGAGTAACGAGTTTGACCTTTCATTGTTTGCCATATCTTCACAGATTTAACATTGGACCGGTCTAGTCCTTCTGCTGTTAGGAGGGCCGTAAAATCAGAATCATTAATATTAACATTTTCATTATCAATCTCAATCTCGTCTTCTTCTCGTTCCCATTTAAATCCTCCAGCACTTTTCCGCTGACCTTTTAATACTCTACAGATACTTCCTTTATCAATATCTGTATCTTCCGACGCTTCTGTTATACTCTGGTAGCGTCCAACCAGTTGTCCTTCATACGTTATTTGCAATATCATACCGTTGCTATTAATTTTTAAATTTAAAATTATACATTAGTCCTATATTATGAGTTTTATCAATAATTCCATACCTATAAAAATAAGAATTTCTATCCTTATTGCTAAAACCTAAAACAGGAGAAAAATTAAACTCGTCCTTATTTCCTCCTACTTCCATCCCTACGTTTAAACTAAATCTAGACTCGGGTCTAGTTATAGTCTGGTTAGTATTAATTATAACTGTATCAATCTGAAAGATATACTGTGGAAACTTTGGTGTATAATCAATCTTTTGATTCAGCATATTTCCCGCAACCTGTGTCCATACCAGCCCCGTTAAAAGGCTATCTGTGAACTCATTGGTGTACTCTTTAACACTATCATTAATAACTAACGGATCATTAACTGTAACAACTACTGTATGAACTATTGTATCTATAAACAAAACTGTGTCTACAAATGTAGTTCTAATAGTATCAGTTTCAGTTATTACAATATCATCAGTATTAGTTCTACATCCCTCTGAATTAATAATATATAGAAAAAGTCCTATTAAAACTATTATCCATATTTTATCACTCTTCATTAGTTCCAAAACATTAATTTGGTTAACACTCCTGCAAGTGCTACCCAGATAGACCATAAAACTTTACCTGTAGATCTACGAAAAGCCGTATTCTTATTTACTCTAGCTGTTACACCGCTATCAGGATCTAAAAGTTTTAACTTAATAAATCTAACATCATCTTTTAAATCTGCTATATTCTCATGTAATTCTAAATTTGTAATACGTCTTTTTGCCATTCACATTAAGTTTTTATTCTATAACTAAGAGTCCTAATAAAGGTTTCATGATATTTGCATCTAAACCATACTCTTTTATATCCTCTAAGTTAATAGTTATTAAGTTAATTTCTATATCCTCAGAAAGCGTTTGGTTCCATTGGCTATTAGCTTTTTCTAAATTATCACCAAACTCAATCTGATTTTCAGAAGTCTTTACAGGATTCCCATGCTCATCTTTTGTTGCAAGATCCTCAACTAAGAGTTTATGCTTCTCATTAACATCATTTACTAAAGGAGCTATACCATCTAGATTTTGGCTGATAGTATGCCATACTTTAGTTTCCTTACTATTAATGTAAGCTAGTCCTTGACTTATAGTTAATAAGTCTTTCACTTTCATTTTCTTAGTTAGAGGTCCTTTGGATAGGTTCATCGTTTTTACTTTTGTACTCATGTTATTGTTTTTAAGTTAAAATTAATTATTTACTATTACATACTTGGTCTTATAACTATATATAAGTCTGTAGCTACTCCTGCTACAGGTAATGTTCCGGCTGTTGCTATAATATGATACATTGAGGTACCTAACCCTACTTTTACCTGTACTACGTAGTCTCCTACTTTTAGCATTGTAAAATCAGTCGTAGCATCGCCTGTTACGCATACTACCATATCAACAAGTCCTACAGCGTTCATATTAGTTATGACCTTATTCATTCTAGTTGTCGTCACAAACTTCTCGAAGAAGCGTGCTCCTAATGATGTAACCTTCGCTAAAGCATTAACATCAGTTTTTATTATTGGTGCTGCCATTATTTTTTATTTTTATATGATTAATAATTTTATTTAGTTTTATGTCCTCCCGCTTCTTCAAGTATTTCTGACTTTCTTCATACGACATGTTCCGTGTAAGATCCCAGTAATATTTTGATTTTGTTTGTATAAACATTTTGCAAATATATATAATTTTTAACAATCAGTTAAGTATTCTGTCATTAACCTGTATAATTCTTCTGCTGTTAAATCATTTATAGTACCTTCTGGTATATGAAAATCAATACCATAATTACTTAATGAACCTCCTTTATACCCTGTAGTTAAAGCAGGATCTCCGTTTCCTGCAGAACCCATATACATATTTGGAATAGATGGATCTGTTACTGCATAAGCTTGCTGACCGTATACAGCAGGTATTGGTCTATATTGTGAACAACTAATATGACCTTGAGCAGATACAGTTCCAGCTTTACCTCCGATAGCTTGATATAAATGATACTGGAAAGCCCATAGTGCTACTGCTCTTACAGGTGGAGGACCTACTAATGCATGTGAGCCAGCAAAAAGTAATACTCGTTGCGTTATAGCTTGAGGTAGTGCGTTCGATACGCCATTTACATCCCAACCAAATTGATGTAAAGACATAAAGTTAGTGTAATCAGTTTTCCATTCAGTAGTTAATAGTCCTCCTGCAGATAAACCATATCCATTCCAATTTGTTGAGGGAACTCCAAGAGTTAGTGGAGCACCGCATATTCCTTGAGGTGTAGTAAATGCATTTATCAACGCACCTGGTGTTCCGTTCTGCTCATAATAGCCAGGAGCAGATTCAGCCGTAAATAGAATAACTCTAGCATCTCGGTCTCCCCCTTCAAACTCATGGTAAGGATCACTCATTCCTGCAGTTAAGGCTAGGTCTTGCCAAGGATTAAGCTGAGTAAATCCATCTGATACATAAGATCCAGGTAAGATAATAATTTGTTCCATCAAACTTTTATGTACAGCTGGATCATAAGCTCCTCCATTACAAACCCATGGAGCTCCTCCAACACCGTCTACCATTGTATTAGCTAAAACAACTCGTTGACTAGCAGGTAAAGTACCTGTAGCCATTGGATTTGCTCCAGGGCCACTAGCTCCAGCATTACCACTCAATGGATATTGAGCCCATTGCAACCAACTCTCTGGGAGGTTTGCTCCAGAGCCGGGAGCTTGTCCACCTGTGTTATTATTATCAAAACACATTCCGTATGAGTTATAAGGAAAGGCACCTAAAAGAATATATAAGTGTCCTTGATAACTTGGGTTATTTATTTGTATTTTATTAAAAGCAGGAACTAATACATTTGTTTTAAAATTTGCTATAAGTTGTAATCTAGCATGAAAACTTATTGCATGACTAAACATAGAAGTTACATCCAAGAACATGTATACATTTCCTGAGAAACAATCATCCTCACAAGTTGTTTCTTGTTCTGTTAAACCGTAGGGAACATTACATTCTTCACACATATCGGAAACTTTTTCAAATAGAGCTTTCATATCTAATTCTTCTAAGCAATTTACACAATCTCCTTCATAGGTTCCCGAATCTGGTTCTTCGCTAGCACAAAATTGAACACATGAAGTAATATCAGGATATGTTCCTGTTTGTAACCAGTTTTGTACGCATCCATCTATTGGGTCACAATCATATTCTACAGTTGTTCCTATACAAAGTGGGTCTAATGCGCAACCTACGCAACCTACACATGCAGCTAATCCTCCATTAGAATCGTTGAAGGTACCTAAACCTGTTCCTGGATCAGAACACGCTCCTGTAGTATGATCACAATTCCATGATGGTATATAACAATGACTACAATTTGCAGATAAACATAAAGCGCAATCTGCAGCTGCTGAAGCCCCAGTAAATAATCCACTTCCATTTCCTGGATCTACACATGTGTAACTTGGGCTACTTGCATCATAAATACAATTATAAGTTGGGTCAGTATTACTACAACAGTACGTAGTGTCTGCCAGACATGCTGCTAAGTTAGCTGCAGAGTTTGGTCCTACATTATAAGCAGGGCATGGAGGAACTAAACATGGTACACAATTACAAGTATTAGTTTCACATTCATATTCTATTATACTAGGACAACACGGTTGCCCACTATTATTCACATTTAGATCTGCTAATGCGGTAGGGCAATCCGGATGGGCTGGACCTGCTGATTGAACGCAGGTACAACTTCCTGGGAAATCACATTCATAATTATGACTACCTGAACACATAAAACAACTCACATAAACTCCTGTAACCGCAACAACTATACAAGTTAATGGATCGCAAATACAGTCAGGAAGTACACAACATTCTACAGTATAGCATGTTTGTCCCCCATTTATTTTTACTACCTCACCGTTAAGAAAAGCATTATCTAAATCTACATTCGCACAAACATTATTAATTGTAATATTTAGATTATCACATTCTCTGAGTAAATAACAATTACAAGCAGTACCATCTTCACATGCATCACAATCTACAAAAGGTCCTATTAGTGTAACAGGTCCTACAGGAGTACACGGATCTGCAGGATCAGTAGTACACGGTCCGCATTCTCCTACAATATAACATGTATCCTCTGCTAGAGGTGCTGGTGGTCCAGGACCTAATTGGACTACATTTCCTAGATCTCCACTTAAGTCGTTTGTCACTGTTGTACAAGGAGGAGTGGAACCAGTACACTGACATATTTCTCCTAAACAGGCTGGAAACATTGCAGTTCCACCTGCCTGTAATGTGATAAAATTAGCATTTAATTGTACCTGATCCCAAGTATTTCCACCTGTTGCAAACCCAGCAGCAACCAGTTCAGCTAAAAAAGATGCCCAAGTAGTAAAGGTATGATTTACCATACCTGGATATGGTATAAAAGGCGCTCCAGGAGGAGTATGAAGTCGTGCAGTGACAGTCAATAGCCTTCGCATGTGGTGAGTACCACCACTATCTAAACAATCAGCACCTGCACCTGGTACAATAGCTACATAAGCAGCTTGCAAAGTATTGAAAGTTGATCCAACAAGTGCAGGTGTAGAAGATATATGGTTAAGCGAGGATGTACCCCCTGGATTACAATCTGAAACAAATGTTCCCATAACAGGATCATCGTAAGGAGCACACGTATTTGTTACAGGTACAACTACTGTAGAACCTGCACAAGGAT
>Ga0115000_10000976_pt1 | contig 26045 bp, 21 predicted proteins | sample ArcticOcean_MG_C_6_FD_89690 | JGI IMG/M metagenome (GOLD analysis project Ga0115000, IMG submission 89690) | Marine microbial communities from western Arctic Ocean - ArcticOcean_MG_CB8_128 | ecosystem: Environmental > Aquatic > Marine > Oceanic | place: Arctic Ocean: Canada Basin | collected... | reverse complement strand
TGTCAACAGTAATCGTTAGTTTTTTAAGAAGTTTTTTGTCAGGGGTTTTCTTTTTCTGTTCGACACTTGAATCAGTAATCGACTCAGATGAAATCCTTAACTTCTTATGTCTTTATTATATACAATACGTTAGCATACGTCAATAGCAATCGAGTTTATTTTTAAAGTTTTATTCATTTCTTTTTACCCCTCTAGTGGGGGGTTTCGAGGGGGGCCTCGATTTGCTGTATAAGCCCATATACCGCACTAGCAGACAGGTTAGCCTAATACACGCACATACTTACATACCTATATACGACCCATAGCGGATGGGGTAGGCTAGTACACTACCCTGCTACCCATGCATGCAGGCTATCCTTAGTCCACTTACGCCCATTGTCATTAGGGCAACCGCAATCAATCCATACCTTAACCATTATGTCCATGTCCATTAGCCCTGTATAGGGTGATACGTTGAATATCATAGGTGTGGCAATCTCCTCGCCATCACTATACTTATCATAGCGTACTACAGTACACATCTTCTTTACTGTAGCCATATCACCATTGTAATCATACTCAGTTATCTTATCTATTAGTATGCGGTGATTGTTATACAGTACGTTTATTATGTTATCGTTAGTTGTCTTCATTGTGTTACTCTTTCGTTAGTGTTACTTGTTATGCCTATATTATATACTACAGGCTAGTATATGTCAATACCTAATATAGGTTATTCTTATGAATCGCAACGTCCAGAGTTTACACCCCATTGCCATTCTTGTGCAAGCGTTTCGTCATCGTATGGGCAAGGTGTCATGTCAGCATAACCTAGTCCACATTCACGACCTAGTTTGTATCCTACTGTGTAGGCTGTGTTGCGGGCGAAGTCTTGAGCGAAGATGAAAAAAGCCATAGTGTGTTTCCTTTCAAGAAACGGGGTTGTTGTTGTTATGCTGTTATTATATACTGTATTATCGTCGTGTGCAAGGGGTAATCTTAACATTAACCGATTAAACTGTGAAATACCTCAAGTTTATTTTGAGCGTTCAATCGTAAACGATTGTCGTTTGCGTCGATGATATACCAACTATCTATACTGAAGTCCATACGTCGCATGTAATCTAGTGCATCTTGCACTGTAGTAAAGTTAGCATACACATCATAGCTTGTGCCGATGTGCTTGATAACTCGAACGTCGTGGGCTTTATTAATCATGTCGTTTCCTTCGTTAGTGTTATTGTTTGTCATACTAGTATTATATACTAAATTGTTATTGTTGTCAATAGTAATCTGACTATTATTATTATTATTTATCATCTTTATTATTGCCCTTGTTTGTTGCTTAACTTGTTATATTCTTATTATATAATATATATCGGCACTTGTCAAGTATAATCTTTAATTATTCTCAAAATAATATCTATAAATAAATACTTCTTATTGTACCATACCATACATCAATAACTATGTCAATAGGTTGACGGGTAGTTTTATCTTCATTACTGTTACTGTGTTTATCTTGTAAAAAAGCCTAGGTGGTCTATACGCAATACGACTTATTATCTATAAATGTATTACCCAATCCTCGCCCCTCGCCCCTGCTGCTTTAGTTTCTTTTTAAAAAGGATGTGTTTTTTAGTGTCCTCCAGTGTATAATAGTACAGTTAGATTGATCACAATAACATTCTAAATGGTAGATAAGAATGACAAAAACAAATAAACACACAAGTAAGATTCGCTGTGAAGTAGCAACCAAAGCTACAGCTGAGTTGAACACTGAAATACAGGCAGAGCTACAAGTTCCTGATAAGAGTATAAGTGAGCTGATAGAAGAGGATGAAGAGACAGATGTCTAGTATCAGGTATACCACAAGTGGAATGGAAGGTGCCCTCGTCACCAAGAGAGGAGGCCACATAGTACTTAAAGGTGTCGATTATCTTTTAGAAAGAAAAGACCCCCTTCTGGATGGATCGCCCACAATCAAAAGCCTCTCCGAAGTTATTGGTCTTGACCAAGACTTCATGTACGCTATCCAGCTGATAGATAGCGATTTCAACATCATGAAGGAGGAGCAAGGAATCGCCCGCATCGTCGAGCGCGAACACCAAACAAGTGGAGGTATCATTGCTCCCACACGCATGCTTGAACGTACATACAGCCTAACAGACAGATTCGCAGACTTCTACGCACCCGACTCACACCTGCGCATTGCTACCTGCACACCAACATCCGTGATGGACTTTATCTCCCCCGGAGAGGCCGTTCTCGTATTTCGCAAAGATGGACACGTAGATTCCGTCCAAATCCCCGAAGGTTCTGTTTTAGGAAGAGCTTATGATGGCATAGTACCCCTAAGGTACGCAGAAATCATGGAAAACGTCCCATATAATAGAATTCACGCAATGATCACAGAACAGGAAGAAAGACTAAATCTAAAGACCCGCCGACTTGACTTAACAAACACCGACGCAACTGTCTCCGCCCCTATATTCAGAGCAGCCCCCGAAAGCTACTCTGATACAAAGAAGCCGACCCCGCAGCAAGGTATGATTATCTATAATTCAGATAGTAAATGCCTTGAATTCTATGACGGGAAAGAGTGGAGAACTCTAGTCTGGCAATAGGTAACACCCTTATGCACACCCCCTCAAATATGACCACAGATGCGGTCATCTCACAGATAAATATAGTTGTTGATAGAATATCCCCACGATATGCCTTCTACGGATATCAACTGGACGATATTAAGCAGGAAGCCTTCATCATCTGCATGGAAGCCCTCCCAAGGTATGACGAACAACGCCCACTAGAGAACTTTCTCAGCGTCCACCTTTCTAATCGCCTCAAGAACTTCGTCCGCGATAACCACTTTGTCAGAGATGAAGAGGAAAAGGCCAAGGTTTTCATGCCCGGTCAACTCACCAACGAAGAATCCCTCCTAGACAAACGTGAAGAATACGTAGAGTCCCTCGACTATAAGGATATGCAACACATACTCGACCTCAAACTCCCCGCCTCCTGTAGAGCCGACTATATTAAGATTCTCAACGACGTATATGTTCCCAAAAAACGCAAAGAGGAAGTTATATTCATCATCCAATCAATACTAGGGGAACAAGGCTATGAAGAGAGGTAGACTATCTAAGGATGAGGCCCGCTATATCACAGACAACGTCGAATCGATGTCACCCGTAGAGATAGCCTCATATCTAGACCGAGATCCATCATCGGTTGAATCTTTTATTAAAAAGAAGTTGAAGCTGGGATTGTCAGATCTGGAACAAGCAGCTTATGATCTGGCGGATCGTCCGTATTGGGCGGAGTTGGAATTGCAGTTTAGCACAGATGAGTTGGTGTTGTTTAAATATCACTGGGGGCGAATCATCAATCAGTTTAAAGACGATGTGTTTCCCACCGAAGAGTTGCAAGTGGTAGACGTTATCAAGTTGGAACTGTTAATGAACAGGTGTCTAAAGAATAATAAGAGCAATGTAGATCAGATCAGTGCGTTTGAGGAGTTAGTGCGGGTGGAGAGGGCGACCGACCCAGACCAGCAGGATCGTGACTACATTCTGAACCTAGAGCGGCAGGTGAGTTCGTTAAGGGCCGCTCAGGAGTCCCTCAACCGTGACTACCGCGACTTGCAGACAAAGAAGAGTTCGATGCTCAAGGAGATGAAGGGGACGCGAGAGCAGCGTATACAGCGGCTTGAGGATAGTAAGCAAACTTTTACGGGGTGGGTTGCTCACCTGATGCAGAACCCTTCCCTAACTCATCAGTACGGGCTAGAGATGGAGAAGATGCGACTAGCTATGGAAAAAGAGAAGGCGCGACTTAGTGAGTTTCACACATACGAGGACGGGCAGGTGGATCAGCCGTTCTTAACACCAGACACGGTAAAGGACTAACATGCCAACAGATGGAAAAAGAGCTCAACAGCTTGAAATATACGAAAAGATTGTGAATGAATTCTACAGGTTCGGTGGGGCGAAGCGATGCCTAAGGATTGCTCACGAAATGGGGCTACACCACGTAAAGGGTGAAAGCCACAACCGGATTTTGGTGAAAAAAGAAAAACCAAAGGGAAAACAGCACAAGGCAACCGCAGTTGAAGAAGCTATGCGATACAAAACACCTCTGATCTGCCCAAATAAAGGAATTGAGCTTATTCCAGTTGATATAGACGGGGATATAATGAGTTTCAAGTTTGTGTCGGAGTGTGGCAAGTTGCTGTTTTATGAGATACTAACAAGCTCGGCGACCGAGTATTATAATGATAATAAGACTATATCTAAACTACTTCCAAAAAGCTGCTCAACGTTGCCATGGGGGACTTTTTTATGTACTAAGTGTGTGAGGGTAACAAAAACACAAGACGCGAGACAGAACGATGGAAGACCAACAATATGCAAAACTTGTTACAACAAGCAAAGAATAGAAATAAGATACTCGACCCCTCAGAGAAAAGCAGCTTCTCTTTTAAGAGCTAGGCTTAGTCAGTTGATCAGAAAAGCTAAGACAAATAAACAAGCGCACACTATGGATCTAGCTGGGTGCGATATAGAATATTTAGTGGAGTATCTAGAGGATCAATTTCAAGCTGGCATGAGCTGGAAAAACCACGGGCGTGACGGGTGGCATATAGATCACATCAAGCCCTGTGCGTCTTTTGACCTAACGAAGCTACAAGACCAGAAGCAATGTTTCCATTATACTAATTTACAGCCCCTGTGGGCCTATCAGAATCAATCCAAAGGAGATAAGTGGGACGGATGAAAGCAATTATATTTGGGGTGACAGGACAGGACGGAAGCCATCTGGCGGAATTACTCCTAGAAAAGAACTATGATGTAGTGGGGGTTGTGAGACGAAGCAGTGTCGATACAACTGGTAGAGTTAAGCATCTATTACGTTTTCCAGAATTCAACCTAACCGAGGGAGACATTACAGATGCAAGTAGCGTATATGGAGTCTTACGTGATAACGGTGACGTAGATGAAATCTATAATCTCGCCGCACAATCGCATGTAGGTATCTCCTTCAAGCAACCCGGTCTCACATGGGATATTACGGGAAAGGGATGTTTGAATATACTGCAAGGCATGGTTGACCTAGACGTTAAAGGTAGGTTTTACCAAGCTTCATCAAGCGAGATGTTTGGCGAAGCATATGACGTAAGCGAATCAGACGGATCAAAATATCAAAACGAAGACACTAAGTTTCTACCCCAGTCACCATACGCGATAGCGAAATGTGCTGCGCACTATATGGTAAGATTATTCCGCGAAGCTTACGGAATACATGCCAGTGCGGGAATACTATTCAACCACGAAGGGCCACGTAGAGGAGAAAATTTCGTAACCCGCAAGATTACAAAATGGATCGCCGACTTCGTATTATGGAAAGAAGATTTCGCGCGCGGGAATGACGGTTTCGGAGATCTCTCAAAAATTATATTTTACAAAGATGATGTTTGTGTTCACCCTCAAGCGAGAATGGCAGACGCCATAGCTGTGCCCAGATTTCCCAAACTGAGGCTTGGCAACTTAGAAGCGTTTAGGGATTGGGGATATGCCGGAGATTATGTAGAAGCCATGTGGCTTATGCTACAACAAGACGAGCCAGAGGACTATGTAATATGCACAGGCGTTACGCATACAATTAGGGAGTTTTTAGATGCGGCATTTAGCTATGTGAACATAGACGACTGGGAAAACTTTGTTGTAATTGACCCCGAGTTCTATAGACCAGCTGAGGTAGATTATCTACGTGGAGACTTTACCAAGGCAAAGCAAAAACTTAACTGGAAACCAGTAACAGATCTACAAGGCTTGGTAGACATCATGATGAAAAACGACTTGGATGAAAATTTATAAAGTATACTTAGACATGTCACTAGTCATAGCAAGGCTTAAGAGATATAACATTAGTGAGTATAATTATAATACTCCAATAGTATTCATAGATGCCAATGATCCCGATGAAGCGTGTTTCAGGGCTATATATGGGCTGATCAGAAAGGTACTGGATCAAGACACCTCAGAAGAGGCGAAAGAGCTGTGTAAAGATTTAAAACATGACATAAGAATAATAAGGGTAAGCGCATGACTAGAAGAAATTACGACGATCCGACTTATAAGGAGTGGAGAAGGACAGTATACAGCAGGGATAAGAGAAGGTGCCAAATGCCCAGCTGTAAATCAAAATATAGATTGCAGGCACACCACATCAAGAAATGGTCTACAGCGGCTATTTTGAGGTATGACGTTGATAATGGTATTACACTGTGCAGAACTTGTCACGACTCAATTAATGGATTAGAGTCTCATTACGAAGCACTGTTTAGCGAAATAGTTCAAGGTAAGAAAAATGGCTGACTACAAACAAGCGCCTGACTTCACAGTGATTAAAGACACTCGCGAGCAAGAGGGTTATCATTTTAGTAAATACAACAAGTGCGCTGGAATGGTAGAAAGAAAACTAGACACAGGAGATTACAGTCTAGAGGGAATGGAGCACCTTATATGCGTAGAGAGAAAAGGGTGCGCAGAAGAACTAGCTCAAAATCTAGGGTCGAAAAAACATGCGTTTCTTAATGAGATAGATAGGATGAAGGAGATACCACATAGGTTTATTGTTCTAGAATTCTCTTTGGAGGATCTCGTTGAGTTCCCAGATAATAGCAGAATACCGGCGTCTCAGAAAAAACGAGTCAAGATATCGGGAAAGTACATGCTTAAGTGTTTAATGGAGTTTCAGCTTCATGATAATATTCATGTAGTATTCGCAGGTAATAAGTACAACGCTTTTCTACTAGTTAGTAGTATATTTAAGAGAGTCAACGAAATGTATACGATTGGAAAGAAAAAATGAATGATAATATAGACTCTATGCATACCCAAGGTTTAGACTTTGAGCAGAGGGAGATATATCTACACGGTCACCATGGGCCGTTTGAAGATGATCCGGGAGTCGATTATCGAATGGCGAGCACTCTTATAAAAAACGTTAGATACCTAGACAGCATAAAGAACAGTCCAATTCTAATACACATGCATAGCATTGGTGGAAACTGGGGAGATGGCATGGCTATGTACGACTCCATTAAATCTGCTAGGTCACACATTACTATCTTAGTATACGGTCAAGCAGAGTCAATGAGCAGTATTATACTTCAGGCTGCCGACACAAGGATCATGTGTCCACATGCATATTTTATGTGTCACTTTGGAAGCACGGCGACCTGTGGGAACTATTTAGATGTTCAAAGCGCCATGAAGTTTGAAAAAACTCAAGGTAAAGCAATGTTAGACATATACGAGGAGAGATGTGAAGAGGGCAAGTTCTTTAAGGAACACTTTAAAGACTTAACAAGGGATAAGGTTAGTAGGTATATAAAAACTAAGCTTAAAAACGGAGATTGGTATCTAAGCGCGAACGAAGCAGTATACTACGGCTTTGCTGACGCGGTTCTTAATAGTAGAAAATACAGAGGGATAGAGTCGTTAAAATAATGTCAAATGCACCACTGAAAAAAATCGACGACGCATGGTTGTCCATAGATGTAAAAGATGAAGAGCTGTTTAATCCCATGTCTATACTTAAGGTATCAAGTGGAGACTTTCATCTCAAGCTATCATACCTAATGACAAAACCAGAGTATTTCTCTTTTCTTTGTAAGCACATACTAAACGTTCAGGTGCTACCCTCTCAAGCCTTAATGTTATGCGAGATGTGGAATAGGAAGTTCCCTATGTTGATAGCTAGTCGTGGATTTGGTAAGTCATTTATGCTATCCCTATACTCTCTCATCCGAACCCTTATTCTTCCGGGTAGAAAAGTGGTTGTAGTGGGCGCTGCTTTTAGGCAGTCCAAGGTTCTGTTTGAGTACATGGAAACCATCTGGCGTAACGCGCCTATCCTGAGAGATATATGCAGCAATACTAGTGGGCCCCGTAGAGATGTCGATAGATGCGTTATGAGAATAAACGACAGCACGATAACCTGCTTGCCACTTGGTGACGGACAGAAGATTCGTGGCCAGCGTGCTAATGACATTATATCTGACGAGTTTGCATCTATACCACGGGATATCTTTGAAAATGTTGTAGCTGGCTTTGCAGCCGTTAGTGCAGACCCCATTGAGAACGTTAGAAGACTGGCATCCGAGAGGAAGGCCAAGGACTTGGGGGTAGACATAGAACAAGATAAAGTAATAGAGTCTGACATAGGGTCAAAGGACAACCAGATTATACTTTCAGGAACAGCCTATTATGACTTTAATCACTTTGCTGTATACTGGAAAAAGTGGAAGCAGATAATCAAAAGTAAGGGGTCTAGATCTAGACTCAGAGAGGTATTCAATGGAGAGGACGCCCCAGACGGCTTTGACTGGACTCAATACTCTATTATCAGAATACCATACGAACTATTACCGCCGGGCTTTATGGATGCAGCTCAGGTCGCTAGGTCGAAGGCTACCGTTCATGCTGGTATCTATCAGATGGAATTTGGAGCGTGTTTCACAAGAGACAGTCAAGGTTTCTTTAAGAGGTCTTTGATAGAGTCATGCGTTGTTTCAAACGACAACTGCGTAAAAGATTCTCAGGGGAACGAGATATCCTTTGAGGCTAAACTTATTGGTGATCCAGATAAGAGATACGTGTTTGGCGTTGACCCTGCATCTGAAGTTGATAATTTTTCCATAGTTGTTATAGAGATTAATCAAGACCACAGACGTATTGTTCATTGCTGGACAACTAACAGGTCAGAACACAAGGCTAAAGTTAAAAAGGGGTTCGCTGCGGAAACGGATTATTACGCATACTGCGCAAGAAAGATTAGAGACTTAATGAGACTGTTTCCATGTGTTCACGTGGCCATGGATGCTCAAGGGGGCGGCATTGCCGTGATGGAGTCTTTGCATGATAAGGATAAGATAAAAGAGGACGAAGTAGCTATATGGCCAGTAATAGATGAAAACAAAGAAAAGGATACAGATGATGAGCGAGGGCTTCACATATTAGAGATGTGTCAATTTGCAAAATACGATTGGCTAGCAGAAGCCAATCACAGCTTAAGAAAAGACTTTGAAGATAAGGCTTTATTGTTTCCGTTCTTTGACGCTGTTAGCTTAGGTCTTTCCGCAGCAGAGGACGGGCTAAAAGACAGATCTTATGATACCCTAGAGCAATGCGTGATGGATATAGAAGAGCTTAAAGATGAGCTTTCAATGATTCAGATGACGCAAACCACTAATGGTAGAGATAGATGGGATACTCCAGAGGTTATAGTTGGAGCTGGAAAGAAAAGTAAAATGAGAAAGGATCGTTACTCCGCATTAATAATGGCCAACATAGCATCTAGAAACATAATGAGAACAGTAGCCCCAGAAGAGTATAAGTTTTTTGGGGGTTTCGCAACCTATGAGGAAGCAGAAAGAAAGGCCGATGTAAACATGTACTCAGGCCCAAACTGGTTCACAGACAGTATGAAGGACATCTATTAAAAGACCGTGTATAATATTGTAACCATTCCAACTAACATTCCAATTGATTTGAAAGAGAAAGAATACCATGTCTGACTTGCCTACTTGGTCTAACAACGAAGAAAAAAAAGAAGCATACGCGAATTACCACAGGGACTCAATGGAGTCCTTCGGCCCTATTAATAAAAGCTTTGCAAACCATAGAAGCTTTATAGACATCGAGACAAATAAATCTGTACGGCCTAGCTTTACGTCTCAAGACTACTATGCTTTTAGGCCCAATGAACAGGTCTCACGAGAGCAAAAACGCGCCATCAAGATGTGCATGGACGCATACGACAAGGTTGGAATCATACGTAATGTTGTAGATCTCATGGGCGACTTTGGTAGTCAGGGGATCAACCTAGTTCACGAAAACAGAAGCGCAGAAAAGTTTTTTGCCCAATGGTTCAAAAAGGTTAATGGTAAAGAGCGATCTGAGAGGTTTCTAAATAACCTGTATAGAACAGGTAATGTGATCATGTACAAGAGTTTCGCGAATGTAACTCCAGAATTATCAACCTTTATGAAGTCAATGGCTAATGACATCAAGGTAGAGATACCAGACGTCACCAAGAACCAGATACCTTGGAGATATAATTTCTTCAATCCTATGTCCGTAACGATGAAAGACGGAGATATGTCCCTATTCTTAGGTCAAAAGAAATTTTCCATTAGAAACAGTATGTCTGACAAGTTTGGCGACTCTAGTATACCTTCTGATATTCTAGAAACACTACCAGCCAAGGTTCGTAGAGCTGTTGAGCGGGGCGATAAAGATATTCAGCTAGACCCAGACAGACTTTTAACGTTCTACTACAAAAAGGACGATTGGAGTCAGTGGGCAAACCCAATGATTTACGCAATTTTAGACGACATTATCATGCTAGAAAAGATGCGATTAGCTGACATGTCCGCTCTAGATGGAGCCATTTCTAATATTAGATTGTGGACTCTTGGTAATTTAGACCATAAGATATTACCAAATAAGGCTGCTATTAATAAACTGCGAGACATTCTTGCTAGCAATGTAGGCGGAGGCACCATGGAATTAGTATGGGGCCCAGAGCTTAGTTACACAGAGTCTAACAGTCAGGTATACAAGTTCCTAGGGTCTGAAAAGTACAGCTCTGTTCTCAATAGTATTTATGCTGGATTAGGCGTTCCTCCCACTTTGACAGGTATGGCCAGTGGCGGTGGCGGTTTTACTAATAACTACATCTCCCTCAAAACACTTGTGGAGAGACTACAGTATGGTAGAGACTTGCTTACTAAATTCTGGCAAGGTGAAATAGAACATGTTCGACGATCAATGGGCTTTAGACGACCCGCCTATGTTCACTTTGACCAAATGAGTCTAGCGGATGAATCCTCAGAGAAGAACCTATTGCTGCAATTAGCAGATAGAGATATTATATCCCACGAAACAGTTCTTGAAAGGTTTAAGGAAATTCCATCTATAGAAAAAATTAGACTTAAAAGAGAAATCAAGAATAGAGATAAGGACGACACCCCCAAGAAAGCTGGCCCCTATCACAATCCTCAGCACGATCAGGATTTAGAGAAAATAGCCCTACAGCAAAGCAAGGTTAAACCTCAAGATCTAGGTATAGAAACATCTATGCCAGACGAAGCTCTGATGCCTCAAATTAAGGACGGAGGCGATCCAAAAACAGGGCCTACTGACAAGAAGAAGAAAAATAACGAGGTTAAGAAAGACCCTAAGGGCGGCAGGCCAAAGTTTAGTGAAGACAAGAAACCCCGTAAAAAGAGGACGGAAACACCTAAGTCAAAACCCGGAGTTGCGGACTTAATTATGTGGGCCAACAAATCGTTTGACTCTATATCCTCAGTCATTACTGAAGCATACTTGGGAATGAACGGCAAATCTAACCTTAGACAGGTTACGAAATCAGAAGTCCATAGTATCGAAAAGATGAAAATGGATGTCCTCACAACGATAGCCCCAATGTCTGACGTCAACAAGGAAAGCATCCAAATCCAACTGGCTTCTGGGTCTTCTATTCCAGATGATCTTAGTAATAAACTCGTCGCAAATGGTGTGTCTTTAGAGGACATGTGCGTTAGCGATTACAGAGCTGCTGCAATTAGTTCCTTTGTAGAGTACACACTAAATAGCCCCGTTTAAACTTTTCAAAAAAAATCGTGTATATTATTTTAGAGGTAAGACACATGAAAATATATCAAAACGAGATTAACGATGGTATTTCTGAGAAAGTAAAATCTCAGGCTTCTGTCGCATACGTTTCTCAGGCTTCAGTTTCACAAAAAACTGACGCTCAAAAAGATGTAGTAGTCAAAAAACTTATCGCCGGAAAAAGTAATCCAGAACAACACGACCTATATTACCTAGAGTCGGTTTTGGTTTCAACCGGATGGAACAAGAATGATGACGTGTTCACGGCGGAATCCGCGTGGGCCGCACGTTCTACCCCAGAAGATAAGCAGTTCAATTTCATGCATGATGAAAATGACATTATAGGCCACATAACTGATGCCTATATTATAGATAAAGAAGGAAAAAAAATCTCAGCAGACACAGAGGATGCGCCAAGTGATTTTGATATAATCACAGAGGCTGTTCTTTATAATAGTTGGACTGACCCTGAAAACAGGGAACGTATGACTAATATTATAGCTGAGATAGAGGAAGGAAAGTGGTTTGTCTCGATGGAGTGCCTTTTTTCAGACTTCGACTACGCGATGGTTTCTCCAAAAGGAGAAGGTCATCTAGTTGCGAGGAATGAGGAGTCTTCGTTTTTGACAAAACACCTGCGTGCCTATGGGGGCGAAGGACAATTTGAAGGATATACCGTTGGTAGAGCTCTCAAGAATATTGCTTTTTCGGGTAAGGGGTTAGTTTCTAATCCTGCCAACCCAAGAAGTATTATTTTAGATAAGAGCAGATCTTTCGTAATTAATACAGACATTAGTGATAAACTTTCTATAGGAGAATTTAAAATGTCAGACAATAACAGTCTATTGGAGAAGCAGGTCGAAAGTCTTAAACAAGACTTAGCATCTGCCCAAACAGAGAATACAGCTATGAAGCAGTCTGTTGAAGAAGCAAAAGATAAAGAATTTGCATCTACAGTAGAAGACTTTGAAGCAAGTGTTCAGTCTAAAGATGAAGCAATCGCTGAACTTGAGAGTACTATTAAGTCCACTCAGGCTCAGATCGCTCAATTAGAAGACGCTCTTGCAACGTCGCAAGAACAATTAGAAACTTCTCAACAAGCAGTTGCTGAGATGGTTCAAAAAGAAGTAGCTTCCCGTCGAAAAGCCGCTCTCGTTGAGGCTGGCTTTGAAGCTGAAGAAGCTCAGGAGTCCCTTGATCTTTACGCCGCACTTAGCGATGAAGCGTTTGACGCAATCGTTGCCAAGTTTAATTGGTTCGATAAGAAAAAGAAGGACGACAAAAAAGACGAAGACAAAGGTAAGAAGGATGACAAAAAAGATTCGGAAGCCTCAACGGTTGAGACGTCCGAAGTAGAAGCTCAGGCAGAAGAAGCTGATGACGCTGAAGAAGCTGAAGAAGCAGAAGCTGAACTAGAGGAAGCTTTTGAAGAAGTAAAAACGTCAGAAGCTACGCTAATTGAAGCGACAGAAGAGGTTGATACAACCAAGACTGCCGTTGCTAATTGGCTTGCAAACGATGTTTTTAGTAAATAATAAATTTTTAGCTCTTTAATACAGGAGATGTAAAATGGCTCTTAAAGCAGATAGATACGAACTCCAAACGGATATCAGTTTCTTCTACAATGAAGGAGCTGCTACCCGAGGTTGCCTCGTAGTTCACGACTCCACAACTGCATCAGGTGCAGCTATGGATCAAGGTGTAAATCTAGTGAAAAAAGCAGCAGTTATTCCAGCCAATATTCCGGTTGGAATTTTAATGAATGACGTAGTAGACAAAGATCTAACCCGTACCCATCTTAATCAACATAAAGATGAAGTACAGAAGGGTGGTAAAGTTACCGTTCTTCGTAAAGGTTGGATTGTAACAAACGCGATTACTGGCACACCAAGTGTTGGTGACGTTGCTTATGCCGATCACATTACGCCCGGTAACATCACGGAAGTTAATGTCAATAGTTCGGGTGTTCATATCGTTGGTAGATTCATGTCCGATAAGGACGAAGATGGGTATGCCAAGCTCGAAGTAAATCTACCAAACGGTTTTGCTTCTTAAGTAATGCTAACAATCTAATTTTTATAGGAGAAATTATAATGTCTTTTACAAATAGACCTAGCGATGAGTTGATTGGCTTACTGAAGAAATCCGGTTCGGCTGATCTTACTATCGCACAAGCTGCACAGCGTGAATTCGCGAAAGCTTTGGAACTACCGCTCCGCAAGGGCGTATTGGTTGGCAACATTCTCGGTGATATCTTTGAAGTTATCAATGTAGAACCCGGTGCCAGCACAGAGTTCCCGCTTGACCTTATTTCACCCGGTGCTGAAGGCGAACACGTTGCCTATACCAATCCCGGTCATGGTCGTGTTCCAGAACGCGCAGTCGAAGGCGACTACGTAATGATCCCAACCTACAGCATTACTTCAAGTATTGATTACTTGCTTCGTTATGCTCGTGACGCTCGTTGGGACATCGTTGCTCGCGCAATGCAAGTTCTTGAAGCCGGTTTCACCAAGAAAATGAATGATGACGGATGGCACACCATTTTGGCTGCTGGCGTTGACAGAAATGTTCTTGTTTATGATGCCGACGCAACCGCTGGACAATTCACAAAACGACTTGTATCTTTGATGCAAACCGTGATGCGAAGAAACTCCGGTGGAAACAGTGCCTCTAACGGACGCGGAAGATTGACTGACCTATACGTCAGCCCTGAAGCTCTTGAAGATGTACGCAACTGGGGATTGGATCAAATCGACGAAGTCACACGTAGAGAAATCTATACGGCTTCTGAAGGTGGAGCTCCAATCACTCGCATCTTTGGTGTGAATCTTCACGACCTAGATGAACTTGGCGAAAGTCAAGAGTACCAGACCTTCTTCACTAGTCAACTTTCAGGTGCTGTTCAAGCTTCTGACGTTGAATTGGTAGTTGGCTTGGATCAAGGTTCTAGCGACAGTTTCGTAATGCCTGTCAAAGAACAGCTTACTATCTTTGAAGACCCTGCTCTTCATCGAAAGCAAAGAGCTGGTTTTTACGGCTTTTCTGAAATTGGTTTTGGTGTTTTGGACAATAGAAGAGTTATGCTTGGCTCATTCTAAGTCTGGTACATATACCACGCTTCAAAAAAGGCCATCCTCATATTTCTGGGGGTGGCTCTTTTTTTATGTGTATACTAATAGTAGAACACGTTCTTTTTTAGGATTTTTAGGAGAAAAAAATGGCTGCTTTATCAGACTATTTAGAGTCTGGTCTTCTTAATTTTTTGTTTAGAGGCCAGTCTCTTTCTGCGCCAAGTAATATTTCCATAGCTTTGACTAGTGGCGTCCCATTGGACGCGCACACAGGTAACACAATACCAGAGTGTGCCAGCGGCATTGCTGGTCTTAGTAATGGCTATGCTAGGGTAGACCTTGGTGCACCATCTTCAACAACTTGGTCTTATACTGCCGCAGATCATGCGGTAGGTAGCGGAGTTGTTAAGAATAGCGGGCAAATTGTATTTAATACTGCCCTATTAGATTGGGGTTGGGTCTCAGGGATTGCTATAGTAGATAGCTCAATTTATGGCTCAGGCAATGTGCTTATGCAGGCAACTCTAGACAACCCCCGCGTAATTTATGCTGGCGACAATGTAAAATTTGATTATCAAACTTTAGAAATCAGCTTCAAGTAGAGTATAAAATATGAGTATTCAAGACAAGTTTACGCTTGCTGCTAATATAAGTAGGGACTTAGCAGATAACGCTACTCAGGAGATATCCCCAAGGGATGTTAGACAAAACCTATTAGACATCATTGATTCAGTGCATAATCTCACTGGAGGCAGTGACCTCACAGCGCTGAACTTTGCAACTCCAGACACCCGAACTACAAGGGCTGGAGCTGGCGCTTTAAGCAAGTTGCATTTAGATGGCTATGTTAGTATTGATAATACGGCCTACGGATATTCTTCCCTTGGTAATAACTACCTAGGCTCGGGAAATACAGCGATAGGCTCTTTTTCCAACAGTTGTAACTTATACGGTAGCAACAACACGTCTTTAGGCTATGCTTCTCTTGGTATAAATGTACATGGTCATAAAAATGTAGCCATTGGCGCCTATACTCTGCATGGCAACAAGCACGGTGATTTTAATATAGCGATTGGTCATGGGGCAGGTCATTATATTGGGGATACTGAGCATTACAAGCTATACATTGGATCTCACAACGTAAGCGGAGAGGCAGCTTGCGATCTTGATCTATACGGATCTGGCGTTCCTCTTATATATGGAGAGCTAGACACCCTTAGAATGGGCATCGGCGTAAACTCGCTTCATAACTACGGATCCCTTCAGGTTTCTGGCGCGGTTTCTCCCAACCTGAGTGAAGCTTACGATCTTGGACACGATACGTACAGATGGAAATCTCTTAATCAGAAGATTCACTTCTCTGGAGATTCAATCGGAATTGGTACAGAGTCCCCATCGGGAACATTGGGTTTAGTTACAGTTCAAGGTAACATACTGCCAAGACATAGCACTATCTACTCTATTGGCAACGAAGATTTAAAATGGGATGGATATTTTAATGATATCGTTGTTAGTGGTATAGCAAAGATCAACAGCTACACTTACAATGAAATTACCTCATGCGTTTATGAGTGTAGAACGCTTTACTTGGCGGCTAGTGGATTGTGCGAAGGCGAGCCGGGCATTTGTGGATACATGACAGACGAAGAAGTAGAAGGTGGCGGTTTTGTATTACGATCAAGTGGCACGAACTACAGAAGAGATTATGAGTTTACATACAAAGCTCCCAACAGCTCCCTAGACTGTCTAGAGTCAGACACTTCTTACTCTCGATCTAGCTGGAACTCTAACATCAGTCTTCACGTTGCTTCTGGCAGACATCTGATGACTGACAGAGTAATTGGCCATAATGAATCTTTATCATTGATAATGACCAGCGGATGCGCTGGCCTATTTATAGAGAGCCTGCAAACACTACCGGAAGCTAACAGGTTTACCTTTGGCATGGACTCAGTTAAGAATTCATTAGAAGGAATTACAGATCCACTACCCAAGCTCACCGATGTGAATTTCTTATCCTCTGGACATAAAGACCTTGTATCAACCTTACACACTGCTGGCTCTGGATTTCTGGTTGGCCATAAGTATCTTTCTAGAGCCAACCTTAGACGTAGCGTAGGCTTTACGGTTGTATATACAGACGCCATTGATAACCAGTCTAAACTCGTTGGGGCGGTGTATTCGCCTGATGGCACTAGTACAAACTATAGGCATTGGTCGGGCGGAGCTGTTGAAGGTGAAGATCCCAACTTGGCCATCTTGGCCACACAAAGAGAAGACCGATACTCTATCACTTCTCACCCGGGAAGCGGTACTGGTGGCCCTCCACCAAACAATTACTATGCACTAACCGTGATGAAAGATCCAACCATAACGATTGTTTCTGGCCAAAACACTTTAAACTACAACAGGTGGCAGGCAAATCCAGACGCTGGGTTATTTGGGGTGTCAAATCACACTAATGTAAAATTACCACAAACAATTGTCAATGTTCAAGCCACTGGAGACTTTGCCATAAGGGCTACAGCTCCAGATGGATATACTCCTAAGATGGAGCTCTTGTCTGGCCCTAACGATGTAAATAACTGGATTAGCAGTGGTACTGCCACAGACGCCGTAAGAGACGGTGCGTCTTTTGGTGGTCTTGTCATGGAGTACCTACCAAGCGGTGGATACAGAAATTACTGGTCGAGTGGTAACCCAACAGCTCCCGCATCAGTAAGGTTACACAGAAGAAGACACGCAATTATTGGCCTTGTGACCGGCGATAACATTGGTGGCTCTACAGACTTGTCTTACGATGGAATAAACGATACCGGATACAACGGTTACGATGCAATCACAAACACTTCTGCTACTAGATGGCCACAACCTGATTACAGATATAGATCATATATTTCTTTCAGCGAGTCTGGAGTAGGTGTAAATAATAGAGAGCCCCACGCTCCATTAACAGTAGATGGAGATGTTAATAAAGACACGTCTGCTAGAGGTGGGGTTGTAGCGCTTCTTGTTCAGGAGTCAGGCACTGCCCCTAGACTTTCTAGAGATTGCGGGAAATATTCTTATGGCGATATAGTCGCTAGTGGTTTCTCTATAGCAGAACAACACTCAATTGGACAAGCTAGCACTCTATGGTACTGCGATGCTTCAGGTAATGATTTTGAGCTCATTAATAATCCTCTTAACCCTAAAAACACTACTGCCTTCGCTGCTAATGCTAGCGGAAATACATTCTTAGGTTATGGCGCTCCACAGAGTAGAGACTGGATGACAAACGGTCACCAAGAACACAATAGCGCATTTGGCTTTGAAGCTTTAACTTGGAGTCAGTATACTAAGTTCAGCACAGCAGTTGGCTCTAAAGCCCTTGTAAACGTTGGCTCTGGCACACCAACTACTGGCTCAGGAAACGTAGGTGTAGGCTACAACGCTGGAGCCAATATGACTTCCGCCATTAACTCCATAGCAATTGGGGCTAATGCGCAGGCTCACAACTACAGTAACTCTATAACCATCGGCCCTAATATAACTAGTGGCAATGTTTATGCTACTCACGACTATTCATTGTTAATAGGTGGCAGCGACAACACTATCATGCTCTACGGTAAGATGGGGCCAAATGATAGCGACAAAGAGCTCACTATACCAAAGAGCAAGTTCACCGTGTCCTCAGCGACTGAGGGCGACAAGCTAACGATTAAGCACGACCAAAACGCATTTGGAACAGACAAAGCAGCCACAGTCTTTAATAAGATTGATACTGTAAGTGATTATCCAGACGGTGGAGTTGTGTTTACTTTCACTGGAGCAAACAGTACAGAAAACACAGTTATGTCCATGAGACATACGGTCGCGCCAATGTCTGATGGAAACTCTTTCGTTGTTGCTTCTCCTGTCAGACCAGTAGTTGGTGTGAGTGGCGACCTAAACGTGCTTGGGTCAATACACTTTGCTGACGGAACCTCTCTGGCTACCACGAGTGGAGACATAGTCAATCCGGGAATTGGTCTTTCTTCTTCTCTCGTTAGTGGTATAACCACTTTCAACGCTAACGTAGAAGAGCTTGCCTCGGCTGAGTCACAGATTCCCGTGTCAGACACTGACTCGTATTTATATATCAGTACTTCTGGAAATGTTGGCAAGATTAATATAAGCGCTTTAGCTGGTTATGTAGAAGCCAGTGGAGCGGCTAGAGTTCTCGCCAATCAAAACCACGTATTTAGCAATACTACATCTATTGACCCTAATATAAATTCATACGCACATCTAATTGGATATAAAGCTGGCAATGGAATCATAGAGTGCAACAATAGCACGTTCTTTGGCCCAGAGGCGGGTTCTTACAGTAGTTCTTCTCCCGTTAGCGGTTCTTACTCTTCAGTGTTCTTAGGTCACAGGGCTGGCTATGACGCCATATCAGCAGACAATTCTGTCTTCATTGGCCCTAATGCTGGGAACGACGCAGAAGATTCAAGAATGTCAGTCTTCATTGGCAACTCAGCAGGTAGAGACGCTAAGGCAGATTACTCTATAGCAATCGGCGACAACGCGCTTGAGTCAGTGAGTGGTTCGTACAATCTAGAAATCATAAACAAGCAAAGCCAAAAGTTAATAACTGGAACTGATAGCTACAAGTTTAACATTGGCCGCACTATTGCCGGTAACTTGTTGTCACAAAGGGTTTCAGTTGGAGACCCAACCGTCAACCCAAGCGCTGTAATGATGGTTAGCCACAACTCCATAATACATGCGACCTCCTCAAAAATACAAGAGTGGCACTCAGACGGGGAGATGTCAGCGTCTGTTAATAAGTTTGGCGCCTTTGACAATGTTTTAGAAGGAGTTCTTACTCAAGACCTGTGGGCCCCAGCTGCTCCTCACTTACCGACTAGCGGAATGGCCACCGTCTATAATAACAACTGGACTTCAGGAATAAACGTCTGGGTCACAAATAGAGATTCTAGTTTGAGTGGGTACAATGGAGCGTATATGATGGTCGTGAAAATGAACTTGTCGGAATATAGGCCAATTTGGCTGGGATGTCAGGGCTAACAAAATGGGTAGACCATGCACATGCAGCTGTGGAGGTGGGATCGTCACGATCGTTGACCCCGTTGATCCAAAAGACCCCGATCCTCCCATTGATCCTGTCGATCCACCTGTCCTAGCTTCTGGAAGTGGGCCATGGAAGGTTTATCGAGCCGGGCCCACAACTCCGGGCGGCAGTGTCGGCGGTTCAGAATTTATACATGCTTTTGAAACTGAGCCAACTGTAAGTGCGTTCAATTCTAAATTCGTTGTAGCTTGGGAGGGGTCGCAAGATCACCATGATGCACAGGACTTTGCAATGTGGATGGCCAAGTCGGGGGGCGGTGAAGTAATAGTAAATCACCGTAACAACCAGAGCGCTTCGATAAGTGGGTTGCTCGCCTCTCTCTCGGGCACTCCATACCACGCTTCCCATAGCTCAGTAGGCAGTTATTTTATACAAGGCATTGGCTACCGAATATACTCAAATGGTCATTTTCAAGAGGATGGGTGGAACTACGACGCTCTTGATGGAAATGTCAGGAGCATACATGCATTAGATGACCGTTCTTTCATTAGTTCATGGACATCTCAGACCGAAAGCACCTACGTAGATTGGTATTCAATGGGGAGTAATCAACAAGGACAAATCGGTCGGCTTGGTGTCGCTAATGCAGAGGAGGGGAATTCTCAGGAAAGTTGGATACCGGGCTTGGTGGACTTACCAGTAACTGGCCCTTCTCGCCCATGGGATGGCACTTACGCATTTTGGTTGAATGGCGGCGCCTTTCGAGGGAGGTTTTCAGGCAATGACATCGCAGAAAATGTTGATGAGGAAAGCGAATCAAACGAATATATTTATTCATTTGGTGCCACCGGGCCTGCTGGACATATACATGGATTGTACGACACTCAAGTATCAAACCTGCCCTATGGAATATCTCCGGCACAGGCGCTCGCGCTAGCTGTATGCGATCCCGACGTGTGGGAAAACGAGCTTTTTTACGGATCAAATTGGCTCGACATACATCTCGGCTTTTATTTGACGGGCGGCGGAACTACTGGATTCGGCTGTGGCCAATTTGGTCAGGAGATAGGGTCTCACAAAACTGGCCTGAGGTGGAAACTACAGCATAAGTTGCCCGAGGAAGCGTGGCCGATTTATCCGGCCGATACAGTGTTTGCGACCAATATGTGCTGGGGGGTTCCCGAGACGATTTATTGCGAAGCGGGCGACGTTCTAGGGTCAGAAAAAATAATGACGAATTATCCGCCAGATTCAACGAATCGCGACCCGTTTACTGATGGCCTGTTTCATTGGAGAGGCAACAGGTGGATGCACTTTGTGGACGACATGCTACCCAGTTTTGAACCCGGCGCGGTGGGACAGACTTACTCCTACGATAAGAATCACGGTGTACCTTTTAGGAGGTTACTGAAGAGAATTGATGCCGGTGAAACTGTGATGAGCGGCTTGATGGGTTCAGATGGCGTTTTTACGTTTGGTTTGGACGAAGATGGGAGTTCACTCGGACGGGGCGAGCATTACAAAGTCCTAACGCGACGACACGTAGTTTGGACTCATCCGCACACTAGTTTTTGCCCACACTCATTCACCTTTCAGCACGAGACAGTCAATGGGTCAGATTCTAACTATTGGATGGAAGATCGAGCGATCGCCAGCGGTCACTCGTTGTCAACGTGGGTGGATCACTTCGATGACGATGGCAATCTTATTCTTGAGCCAAGAACGATGATGATGGGCTCTGGGCGGCAAGTTATGACCTATTTGAACGGATGCGTTAGCGATCATTGGCCTATCGGTAGCGGCTATGCAAATCACCTTTCACATCCATCGGGTATTGCAAAAATGTTTATAACCCCAATGGATGCTGGCTTAATTTACATTCAGTACAATGATGAAGAACCTAACTATACAAACACCAGCGGAGTACCTGCCAGTGGCAATTGGTACTTTACACCTCCAGTTTTTTCATAATAGAATACTGCTCCAGCTCCACCTTTTCCACATAGTTATAGACCGCATAAATTAATAACAGAAGGGGTTAATAATGGTATTCAAATTATCAGACAGAGTAAAAGAAACCACTACTACCACTGGAATTTCCAACGTATCTCTTGGTGGAGCCTATGCTGGATATAGAACCTTCGCGATCGCGGTTGGAGATAGCAATTCAACATACTACGTTATTGTCAATGGATCTAACTGGGAAGTCGGCCTAGGCACGTACCACACTTTAGGAAACCTGCTTAGTAGAGACACCGTTATTGAGAGCACAAACTCTGGGGGTAAAATTTCCCTAACAGGTGTCTCAGATGTATTCGTGTCTCAGCCTGCTGAAAAAGTAGTTTGTATGAACCCAGACGGTCTTGTGTCTGGAGTGGGGTTCACTGGCTATGCCTTCCCAGACGGAAGCACCCAAAGCTCTGCTGGTATAGAAATATCTGGGGGAGCTGGATTAACCAACTCTATAACGTTCTGGGCAGACTCAACCTCTCTTTCAAGAGATCCCGGCCTACAGTTTTCCTCAAACACCCTTATTAACAACCACCCCACAAATATGCACGTTCTGAGCGGCATACCCTTAACGATAGTGCGAGACAGTTCGGGAAACCTATTCCAAGCCTACGTAGACAACGGCAACGACAGGACAATTACTCTACACTTGTCTGACGAGTCAAGTCCCACATGGAAATTCGGGCTCAGAGACGAACCCGGATCAGAAGCCGCCCCAGAATATGGATATATATATGGCACAAACGGTTCTGTAGGACAGTACGCCTCAAGCGACACCTCCCAGATACTTAATTACTCTAACGGTTTTTGGGTAACACACAAGTCAGCTAATCTTCTTAATATTAATAAGACAACTGGTACTGCGGTATATAACTCTACTGCAACAGCGACGGCGTTTACCGTTAAGGGGGCGGCGGCTCAAGTCTCAAAACTTCAAGAGTGGAAAAACGTCGCCGATCAGGTTGTGGCCTATGTAGACCCTACGGGCAGCGTCAGCGGAAATTCCTTTAGGGTTTCTGACATTACTTTTTCAGATGGTACTGCAAACTATACCGCAGCGTTTCCCTTTGTCTCAGGGTATAACCTGACCAATGATTTGGTTACTGTGTCTGGCCTTGTAACGACAGGTGGGGAAGTTTATGGTGTAGCGTCTGGTGTTGTTGTAAATAATAATATAGACACGGTATCAGGGTCTGCAACAGCTCTAACCATTGCTTCTGGTGCTTCGATACTAACCACAGTCAGCCTAAACACCTCAAACATTACCGCAAATGACTATGATATTCTTGCAACGTCGGGTTCTCTCAGGGCAGACCTAACAGCTGCGTCGGGTTTTCATCTAGACAACCTGATAGCGTCGGGAACCGCCATAAGAACTCTTGCTAACACAAATAATAGCAACATAACGCAGAACACAAATGATATAGCTTATGTGTCTGGGATTGCAGTAAATCCTACAGAACATTACAATGTGGCTTCTGGCATCGTCGCTATTAATAATTTAGCTGGGGCATCGGGAGCTCTGAGGGTTGATATAACCACCAACGCTTCTGGTATATCCACGAACACCACTAGTATTACGACGAATGCAGCTAATATCGTGACGTCTTCTGGATCTGCGACAGCTCTGGTTGTTTCATCTGGAACCAGTATCAGGTCAGATGTTTCTACCAACGCAGGAAACATATCGACCAACACGTCCAACATTACAACAAATGCGGCTGACATTGTAACGGCGTCTGGCGCGTTAAGGGTGACCGCTACTGCAAACGGAATTAAATCTTCTGCCAACGAGACGGACATTGTAGCTACCTCTGGAGGATTGCGTGCAGACCTTACCACAGAGACCAACAATACCATTGGAGCCTCTGGAGCATTGCGGGCTGATTTAATTACTGTGTCTGGTATAGCTCAAGACTCCACGGAATACTTCGGGGTTGCCTCTGGTACGTCATTGAGGAATGAATTACTTGGGGCGAGTGGGGGCTTAGAGGCCAGCAAGGCTAATTTAGCTAGCCCCACATTTACTGGCACTCCATCGGCACCCACTGCCTCTGGGGCAACCAACACCACTCAAATAGCCACAACTGCGTTTGTTAGAACTGAAGTAGTCAATCTCGTTGATTCATCGCCCGCCGCGTTGGACACCCTCAATGAATTAGCAGCAGCCCTTGGAGACGATGCAGCCTTCTCCACAACCGTGACTAACTCTCTTGCTACAAAAGCTACGAATGCAGACTTAGTTACTGCGTCTGGGGCGTTAAGTTCTGACATTTCTGTTAATTCCGCTGACATTGTAACGGCGTCTGGTTCACTAGCCGCCGAAATTGTATCCACAAACGCTACGGTGTCTGCGAACACTAACAACATAGCCCTCGTACACAGTAGTGGTACTGCTACATCTGGTATAGCGTTTGGTGCTTACGCATGGGGAGACCATTCTACATTAGGGCTTGTTACGCATAGTCAGCTTTCCTCGGGTGAAGGGTTGATTAAAAGAGGTGACGCCTCAGGGGTCTACACGGCCATAACGGATAACTCAAGTAATTGGAATACTGCATATGGGTGGGGCGACCATGGAAGCGCAGGCTATCTAGCCACTGAAACTTTCGCTCTCTCCTCTGGAACTGCGGAAAGAGCAGCCACCATCGCTTCTGGCACAGCCATCAGAGGTGAAATAAAAACTTATACCGCTAATTCTGGTTTAGTTCTTAACGACACAGAATTCAATGTAGCTATAAGTGGAGATAATATACTAGCTACAAACTCACCAACAAATAATTACGTACCATCTTATGTTAATGGTCAGATTACTTGGGTAGAAAATACTGGAGGTGGCGGTGAAGCCAACGAATCCTCCTTCAAGACGATATCAGCATCGGGACAAGATGACGTAGTTGCCGACACCACAACGGACACTCTCACGATTGCCGCCGGTTCCAATGTAACAATTACCACAACTGCCGCCAGCGACACGATCACAATAGCCTCCGCAGACACCAATACCCAGCTTACTCAAGAGAACGTAGAAGACTTTGTAGGAGGAATGCTTGATGGGACGGAAACGTTTATAACTGTATCTTATGACGATACTGACGGCAATATTGACTTTGTTGTCCCCGTAAAAGATGAAGACAGCATGTCCTCCGACAGTGCTAGCTATTTAGCAACGCAGCAGTCAATTAAAGCTTACGTAGATTCAAAAACCCACGAAGCCGCCCTGACAACAGAAGCAGTTCAAGATATCGCTGGATTAATAGTTGCATCAGGAACAGGTACTCATACAGGTATAACAGTAACTTATCAAGATTCAACGAACGATATTGACTTTGCGGTAGATCACGACGCAGCAAATAATTTTGTTGCGGCAGAACACTATAGGTGGGATACCGACATAAGCGGCACGGCGACTGTTCACGCAAACAATATTCCAACGTTAAATCAAAACACCACTGGAACCGCTGCCACCGTTACTGGTGCTGCCCAAACAGCAATTACCTCTGTTGGCACGCTTACCGCACTAGCTGTAGATAATATCACCATTGATGGAAACACTATATCCTCAACATCCGGGACAGACTTAAACATTACCCCACTTGCGGGTCAGCAAATTGTCCTTGATGGCGCTATAGTTATAGATGCTGGAGTTGTTACGGGAGCAACCTCTATAACAAGTACGGCGTTTGTTGGCGATATAACAGGTGATGTGACTGGGAATGCTGATACAGCAACCGCCTTAGCAACCGGCAGAACAATTGGTATGACTGGAGACGTTGCGTGGACATCCGCAAGCTTCACTGGCGCTGGCAATGTAACTGGCACCTCAACGATTCAGGCTAATGCTGTTGATAGCGCAGAAATAGTGGCAGGGGCTATCGACCTCGCTCACATGTCAGCCGACTCGGTTGACTCGGATCAGTATGTAGACGGAAGTATTGACCTAATTCATCTGTCAGCAGACTCTGTTGACGGCACAAAGATAGCAGACAACGCAATAGACTCAGAACATTATACAGATGGAAGTATCGACACCGCCCATATTGCAGATGATGCAGTTACCGCAGCTAAACTGGCTAACTCAATTAACACAGCTATTGCTGCGAATACAGCTAAAGCAACAAACGTATCTACAAATCTTTCTGTTACAGCTAATGGGACTTCCCTGACTGTAGAGTCCAGTGATGGCACCGATGTCGCTCTTCCAGCTGCTACAACATCAGCTTGGGGAATAATGA
>Ga0115000_10000972_pt1 | contig 26163 bp, 23 predicted proteins | sample ArcticOcean_MG_C_6_FD_89690 | JGI IMG/M metagenome (GOLD analysis project Ga0115000, IMG submission 89690) | Marine microbial communities from western Arctic Ocean - ArcticOcean_MG_CB8_128 | ecosystem: Environmental > Aquatic > Marine > Oceanic | place: Arctic Ocean: Canada Basin | collected... | reverse complement strand
TCTTTTTTCGTGGTTGTTCAAAAACCATTTTCGACCGATTGCTGAATAAAAACACGGACCTTCTTTACCATTTTTCTCTGGAAATAGGGTTTTTCAGGGACGACTAATTACCAGGTAGTTTAGAAGCCGGTAAGTGTTTCTTTGTTAAGATCGAAATTGGGTAATTTTTATGTCTAGTATGTTTTATGGTTCCCAGAAAAGTTACTAAAAGCAACTCGTTTTTTTGAGATATAGGAAGGGGAGCGCGTAGTGTCGATGTGAACACTATTAGATTGTGCAGGAGAACCTATTTGATGGTTGATAGGCGGGGTTGGGAAAAGTTTTTTAGTAGACCTAACTTTTAATTGTTCAACGGATAAAGATTCTTTAGGCGGTATTGACTCCAGCAGAAGCTGTTCGTTTCCCCTGAATCCTCTTGCAAATGTTCCCAAGTCAGAAATATTTTTTTGAGATAGTTGTTAATAGTAATTTTTGTAAATGGGTTCATAAAGTACTTTCTAAAACAATTTTTCCAATATGTTTATTGCTTGCATACAGAGCGTGTGCTTCATTTGCCTGATCAAAGCTAAACTTCTCTTCATGAATAAGCGGTTTAACTAATCCCTTATCTATCCAACTTGCGATTTTTCCCAATATAAAACTATGATGGACTCGGTTTTGTCCTGTTAGCATGGGTAGAAGCATAAATACTAAATGTAAACTCAATCCTTTCATATGCATAGGTATCAGGTCGTGTTGGCCTTGTCCAACAATACTGATCACTTGACCGCTGACTCTGGCAGATTCTAAAGATTTATCGAGATTGTCTGCACCAATGGTATCGAACACAACATCAAAACCTTTACCCTCAGTGAGGCGTTGGGTGTACTCTCTAACCGTTTCATCACGATAGAAAACAACATCATCTGCTCCAAGGCCTCGGGCGATTTTGGCTTTATCTTCAGAGGAAACCGTGGTTGTAACCCGTGCACCATGTTGTTTGGCAAGTTGTATAGCTATATGACCCACTCCTCCCGTTCCACCATGAACAAGAAGATGATCTCCCTTTTTTATATGCGCACGGTCGAATAGCCCCTCCCACGCTGTTATCGCAACAAGGGGTAATGCCGCAGATTCAGAAAAGCTCAATGACTTGGGTTTTAAGGCTATTAAAGTGCTATCGACTAACATGAAATCAGCCAATGCGCCTTCAATATTTCCGGCTTCCCCTTTGAGACCTCCGGCACATCCATACACTTCGTCATTAATTTTTAAAGCGGTTACTCCTTCGCCCACTTCTGTTATGACCCCAGCCACATCCATATGAAGAGTTGCCGGTAGTGTAGGATTAATTCCCAAGTTCTTTTTAAGAATTTTATGATCAACCGGGTTAAGGCTAGTGGCTTTTACTTCAAGGACTACATGCCCGGGTTTTGCTTCTGGCTTTTTAACTTCGCCTGCAATAAATTTTGCGGTTTTTCCATATTCATGGACTTGATACGCTTTCATTATTCCAATCCCCATGGTTATGAATATGTCCCTTTGATGATACAAAAGAGGAAAAGGTTTGCAAGTGTGTACAGTATTTTCAGGAGGAATACCTTCCAATAGTTTAACTGATAAGGAGGTTCACTATTTTTGAGGCCGATATTTAATACCCTTTTTTTCGCAAAATTCTTTCAGAGTATATTCCAAGGAACCTTCTTTTCTTTTCAGTTGAAGATATTCACAATGTGCGTCTGCGAAATCTTTATAACCTTTCCGTCTTAATATCTTTATTTCCCGGGCTTCCTCTCGAGTCAGTTGAAATGGTTCAGAGGTAGATTCACCCCATGCTTCTTGCAACCAATTATCTTCTGATTTTGACTGGCTCAATTGCAATTCTCCGTCGTTAAACCATTTTAGTGGTTTCTTTAGAATACCGTATTTTTAAAAAATTAAGAAGCTTTGGTGGCTGGAATGGGGAAGGACGGTTCGGTCCGTTTTTTTATAAGTAATGTCGGGGGACAATAAAGATGGGGGCAGAGGCATATTGCTGGAACGTGAGAATATTCTCTCTATAGGTATGGGAACAACTACAAAAGGTTGCGGAACCAAAAATTGTGGAAGCCTTTCATCTTACCTTTAGTTGTTTGTCTCGCATTTGAAACATGCTTTTCACAAATTTCAACATTGCTTTTGAACCTTTTAGATTTGAAAACAGTTACGAGTATTTCGCCCCCTATTATTTTAAGAAAGATGGGGGAATAAACTTCACCTATATCGGTGGAGAAAATTATAAATATTTTTCGTGGGACTGGTATCGAATCCCCAAAGAAAAAAAATCTCCCCAATGGACGGAGCCCTTTTTTGATAAAGATGCAGGGGATATCATTATGTCCACATATTCAGCGCCCTTTTATAAGGAGACAAAGGGCAAGAAGGAATTTCTTGGTGTTGTCACTGCGGACATTTCCTTGTCAGGGCTTACCGAAATCTTAGCCTCTTTGAAAATCACGCCAACCGGATTTGCGTTTTTGATATTCAAGAACGGGACTTTCATTTTCCATCCGCAGGTAAACTTCATAATGAACGAAACCATTTTCACCCTTGCGAAGAAGCTAGATGACTCTTCCCTGAAAAATATTGGAATCCAGATGGTCAACGGTAATATTGATGCCTTAACCAACACATCTCTAATTCCCGGTCAAAAATCATGGGTATTTTTCCATCCCATAACCACAAATGGATGGTCCATGTCCGTTGTTATCCCCGAAAATGATGTGTTTGCGGATATGCATGGGATTACCAACCGGGTAACTTTAATATCGACAATTGGATTAGTGTTTTTGCTAATTTGTGTCATTTGGATTTCCAGATCGATCACCAAACCCATTCGGGTTTTATCCAATGTGACGGATGAAATTGCGGTTGGCAACCTAGATGTCCCTATTCCAGCAATCAAGACGAGTGACGAAATAGGAAGGCTAGTGGATTCTTATATTCATATGCGTGACAATATGAAAAAATATATTGAGGAGGTGATCCATTTAACGGCAGACAAAGAACGGATGGAAAGCGAACTCAACTTTGCGGCCCAGGTACAGCAAGGATTTTTACCGCAGGAGCACCCTAAATATTTGAATTACGAATTTGGAGCGGTGACCGTTCCTGCAAAGTTTGTTGGAGGAAATTTTTACGACCTCATTCCACTGCAAAACGGTCACCTTGGGTTGGCATTGGGAGATTTTTCCGGCAAGGGGGTATCGCAGCTCTTCACATGGCGCAACTCTTGAGCGATTTCAGACACATTTCACAGAAAGAATCTGAGCCAGATCGAGTGATGCAGATAATAAATAACACTCTTTGCAAAAGATCCCGCCACGGAATGTTCGCCACAGCCACATACATAACCCTCGATATCGACAATAGAACAATGTCGATTACTAATGCCGGTCACTTCCCCCTCGTGATTCGGAATCATGAAGGAGTAATTTCTCAACATGGTCTTAACGGGGGAATTTCTCAGGGTATCTTGCCCGACCCAAAATATCAAACAGAACAAGTTATTTTAAATCCAGGAGATATAGGGCTGCTTTATAGTGATGGAGCGACTGAGGCCCAAAACAAGAATAAACAACAATTCAATTTCAGCGGAATTTCATATATTTTAGAACAAGAAGCTCAGATCTCTCCAGAGGAACTCATTTCTCGTCTGCAACAGTGAACACTGCGGTTTACAGAAAACGTGCCTCCCCACGATGACATGACATTTCTTTTCTTTCGTGCACTATAGAACCTTTACCTTAGCAAACCACGGCCCTCCACGATACAATCCACAAAAAAGGGTCAACCCTTTTAAATAAGAGTAGAGCTGGCGGGGCACGAAGTATAAGATTGCGGGATATAACGCGCAGAGGGGTCTGCTGGACGGAGTGTAAATCACCCCAACTCTCTTTGGGAAAGAGGGAGTTAAAACTGTTCACTCTATAAAGAAAATGGGGTGAGCGACGGGGCTTGAACCCGCGACCACTCGGACCACAACCGAGAGCTCTACCAGCTGAGCTACGCCCACCATTTTTCTGTATTCACAAGATAAGAGGCAGATTTTAGTCTATCCCTAATCCTTTGTAAAGAAAATGCTAACTATTTGATCACGCGTAAATGACTGCGGTCTCGTTTCGGTTTTTCCCCTGTTTGCGGGGTCGGTTTAACGCTTGTTTTTACGGATTTCAGCTTGGGTTCCAGCTTATCCGGTTTCCCCCCTATCATATGATCTGCCAGATTCATATCTGTCGGAACGCTTTCTTCCCACACTTGCCCGTTTTTCATATCCGGATCATAAATAGCCCAAACGGATTCAAAGGGAAGCAGGCATTCATGCGGCTTGCCGTTGAACGCCAGAGTAGCAGAAATAGCATCTTCATTTACTGTGAAGGGTCTTCTGAAATTCAAATTGAAAATCAGGTTTAACGATGAGTTGTCTTTCTGGTTTTCGGGAACATTCACCTCAGGCAATCGGGCATCCAAACAAACCAGAGCATCGCCTGTCTCCAGCAAATGCAATAAAAAGTCATATTTTTTCTTGTTCAATGTTTCCATAGTCCAAAAGTAACACACCACTCGGCTTGGTGCCAGTGCGCAATAACTTTTTTGTATGGCAAAGGTGATTACCGCTGAATAAGTCGACATTGCTGTAAAGTTTACGTAATTTGTTGATAAAAATTCTCGCGCAATTACAAACCCCTACCAACCTCCCTTCATGAGAGGGGAGGAGTAGAGTGCATTAGAATTTTACGGATTCTTACCAACGAATTACATGACCTTTACAATTGCGAACGGAGTGAAGTAATCCAGAGGAGTAAAACAATTCTGGATGGCCACCACTCCCTTCGGTCGTTCGCGATGACGTGCAAAAATCACCCGTTTAAGAGGGGGTGTAGAGCCTTTTTCTGCATATTGCCAGCATTTCTCCAAGACGTGGTCTTGTGTTACCATGCGGACATTTCATAACCAAAATTTTTGAGGATATATCTTTATGCGTGGATTGAAGTGGGTTGGGGTTATTTTGGCAGGGCTGCTTTGTTCAGGTGTGGCTTGGGCAGAGAAACCTAAAACCGTCGAAGTCTGGAAAAACCTATTCACATTGACCCACGGTGAGGGTATCGACTCTAACACCACTTTTCTTATCAGCAAGGAAGGCGTGATTGTGGTTGATACCCGCGTTACACCGGCTGAAGCGAAAAAAGTGAAAGAAGAGATCCGCAAACAAACGCAACTTCCCATTTTATATGCTATCAATACGCATTATCACGGCGATCATAGTTTTGGCAATCAAGTGTTCAAAGACACCCACGCCATCATTGCGCATGAAAATGTTCGCAAAGCTCTGGAAGGGGAATCGGGGCAAGCGCATTTAGATGTTTTTAAGTCCTTTAAAATTCCTGGGATGGATGAAACAGTGATCACCCCACCCAATATAATTTTTAAAGAGAAAATGCATGTCTATGCAGGGGAGTATCATCTGCAATTAACCCATATGCCGGGTCATACCGATGGCGACCTTTTTATTTATATCGAAACTCTCAAGACGATTATCGCGGGCGACCTGATCACGAGTGGCAAGATCCCTTATATGGGCGATGCCTATATTGAAGATTGGATTAAGGCTCTCATTCATATAGGTGATTTGGATGCGGAAATTTATATCCCCGGTCACGGCGACCCCGGCGGCAAACCCATTCTCATAGCCATGAAACATTATCTGTTCGATCTGCGTCGGTTAGTCACGGTCCAGATAGAAAAGGGCAGTTCGTTAAAGGAAACTCAGGATGCGGTCAGACCGGTTCTAGAAAAGAAATTCAAAAACTGGGAAAAACTTGAATGGCTCGATGACAATATCGAACGCGCTTATATGGAATTCAGTATTAAGAAAAATTCCTAACCCTCTAGCGATGGAGGCAGTTTATCTATGTTAAAGGCGTTCTTTTTGCTTTATGGGCATTGACCTATTTAGTCCAGCGTCATGCTGGTATTATTGTGTTCTTCCGATGAGTTGATAAGGCTCGAAGGCCGCGTTCATTTCAAGCAGAATTTTCTGGTCGGAATATTTTTTTAGCCAGGCCTGGCTTTGGGATTTTTTTATCAACAGCAAGGCATTCGGTTGTTGTGAAAGTGGATTGCCAGATATTTCTGTTATCGGTGAATCCAGATAGTAAAGAAGGTCTTCTCTTACTTTGCCGTAATTGAACAGGGGCCGATTTTCTGAAATTTGTTTTAGCTCCTCTGCAAAGGGCCGAAACGAAGTTTGCTCACTGACGATCCTCGCTGCTGGCCCATGAACCCCTAAATATAATAGAAAAGCCCAGCCTGCTATTATTCCGCTTATTTTCATTCCCGAATTTTTATGCAACACCAAGGCATACGAGAAAACCAGCATACCTACCGTGCCTATTGCCAGAAGCAGGGTCGAGGGTCGATGCTTGTCGTAAAGCAGTTGTGCCATCCAACGGTCTCGGGAATTAAGAGATAAGGAATCAAAATTCAATTCGGGTAGCAGGGCACCGAATGCTAGAACCAGAACCAAAAGCATCATTATTCCCATAACAATTCGGGTGGGAATAGTTAGACCAGCCTCTGCTCGCGAAAAAAATACTGCCAGCATAACCGCTCCCATAGGATAGAGCGGCAGGAGGTAGTCGCCTCTTTTTCCCGGAAATAATGAAAGGGAAATAAAAAGTGTAGCCAGAGCGACGAGGCAGAATTTCCAGGGGACATCTTGATATTTCTTTCCATGCCAGAGTGCGAATGGCAGGAAAAGGCTCCAGGGAGCCATGCCACCAAAAATTTGCGGGATATAATAATAAAAAGGTTTGGGGTGAATATGTATGGCCTCGCTTCCCGATACTCTGCCTACGGTTTCCTGATAGATCATTTGGGAGAACTCTTCTCCACCAGCCATCAATCCCACTCCTAGCCAGAGACCCGCCATAGACAACGGCAATGCGACGAGATAGGCCCATGGCACCGAGAAGGTTTTGTTCAGGCGACTGAAAATAAATATTGCCAGTAGAGGAAACAACCAACCTAGAGGACCTTTGGTCATTACTGCGAGACCGATTGCCAGCCCTGCTAGCCATTTGAGTGATTTTTTTTCATCACGTGACAGTTCCCACAAAGCAACAAATGCGAGAGTGATAAAAAAAGTGAAGAGCATATCGATGCGGGCGTGACTCCCTAGATATGCGAATCGCCAACAGGTTGCAATGATTAGTCCGGCTAAACAACCGACGGTTGGTGAAAATTGGCGCATACCGAGAAAGGTGGTGAGAAACACGGTTCCCACACCCGCTAGAACCGAAGGGATTCTCAAAGTGATTTCACTCACTTCCCCAAAAAGTTTCGAGGTCAAAAGTCCAGACCAGTAAAACAGAGGGGGCTTGGTGCGTAGTTGCTGTGGATTGATTTGCGGAAGCCAGATGTTGCCGCCTCGCATCATATTTACCACGGGCACGCCTTCACGTGCTTCTCTTTTGGATAGATCGGAATGGAAAATGGACCAGGAAAAAAGGAACGCTGCCAGCAAAGCAGGGCCCATTAATAGAAAGGGGTTCAACGATCCATTATTAGGTGCGAGTGAGGGCAAAGTATTGGCTACCTTTTAGTGAAAGGCGTCTCTATTCCAGAAAAAGTTTGACCTGTAGCTTGCCACGCTAGTGGCTTTTCTTTTTCCAGTAATCCCGAAGTGATGTAGACGCGTCTAGACAGGTGTCTAGATAGGTATGGTTCGCGGGAATCATTGGCATAACATGGCCGTGGCTTTTGTCGTTGTATGGGTACTTCACATCAAGAACGTACGGTCCTTTATGCTTGAGCATACGCTTCAAAGCCGGAACAACTTCTTCCGGAGCCGAAATACTTTCTGATTTGATTCCAAAAGCATGTGCCACTTCTGCAAAGTTGGCATCGCCAATAAAAGTGTGGCCCCTGAGAGATTTGTAAAATCGGTCTTCCCATTGTGCGACCATCCCTAGATGAGCGTTATTGAGGATAATGTTTTTTACAGGGATGTTTTCAATTTTTAAAGTTTGCAGTTCCTGAATATTCATTAGAAAACTTCCATCGCCTTCAATGTTGATTACCTGTTTTTTTGGGAAAGCCACCTGCGCACCCATCGCCGCTGGTAGGCCATAACCCATCGCACCTAAACCGGAAGAACACAGCCAGTTGTTGGGTTTTTCAAAGTCGAGAAACTGCGCCGACCACATTTGGTGCTGTCCCACCCCGACTGAGAATATAGCGTCTTTATCCGAGATGTTGTTGATGTGGTGGACAACACATTGTGGAACAATTTGTCCCTTTATACTTTCAAAAGATAAAGGAAACTCTTTTTTCCAATCGGTGACTTGTTTTATCCAGGGTTTGATATCTTTTTTTGGCTCTACATATTTGTCGAGAATTTTCAGGGATTGTTTGACATCGCCTTGAATTGGAATATCGATCACAATATTTTTATTAATTTCTGATGGATCGATATCAATATGAATGAACTGCGCGTCTTTGCAGAACTCGGCAAGTTTTCCCGTAACCCGATCATCAAAGCGGACACCCATGGCGATAACCAGATCGGCATGGTTCATGGCGATGTTGGCATAAACCGCTCCATGCATCCCCAGCATTCTCAAAGACAAAGGGTCATTAGAGGGGTAAGCACCTAGCCCCATAACAGTTGTGGTTATAGGGATGCCCGTTTTTTTTACAAACTTTCGCAACTCCTGCGAAGCTCGGCTGGAAATAATGCCACCGCCTGCATATATTATGGGGCGTTTCGACGCTTGAATAGCGTGTGCGGCTTTTTTACATTGCTGAACCGACGGAGCCAGGTTTGGTTTGTAACTTGGGACATCGAACTTAACATTAAAATCAACAACCGCTTCCTGCTGTTGAATATCTTTTGGCAGATCAATAAGAACTGGACCGGGTCGGCCTGTTTTTGCGATATGAAACGCCTCATGGACAACACGCGGTATATCTGCAATGTTCCGAATCATGTAACTGTGCTTTACCAACGGAAACGTGGAGCCCATAATATCCGTTTCTTGGAACGCATCGGTTCCCAAAACAGTGCTGGGAACTTGTCCGGTTATGGCAACCATGGGAATGGAATCCATTTTCGCATCTATGATCCCGGTAATTAGATTCGTTGCACCAGGACCTGAAGTGGCCAGACAGACGCCTACAACACCTGTTGCACGTGCATAACCTCCTGCTGCAAAAGCCCCCCCTTGCTCATGTCGGGGCAAAACCATGCGGATTTTTTTGGATAGAGCCAGACCTTGATGGATCTCCATAGAGGCTCCACCGGGGTACCCAAAAATAACTTTGACCCCTTCATTTTCAAGGGCTTTTACGAGAATGTCACGGCCCTTCATAGGGCGTCCGGCAGTTTTTGCAGGCTTTTTAAGAGAAGATTTTTTCTTAGCTGTATTTTTATTTTTCGTAGTCATAGCGATAAAACCCTCAAACGAGGAGAGCGATACTGAATTAGTTTTTTGGGAATAGATATGTTCTCACCGGGGGGAACACCGGAAAACTTTAGCGGAATTGCCCCTTGAAGTCAAATTCAAATCGGTAAAAAGCTCTTTTTTGTCAAAATGTTATGAGGATTAGAGATTGTAATCCGGAAAGCATTCTAAATGCTATTAACAGCTTTTAGTATGATTCCTTCACGTAGACTGTATTCGCTGACTGTTAGTGATTCGCAGTCAAATGCGCGCATGGTTTCAAGAACAATTGCCGCGCCGGCAATGATTAAATCTTCACGTCCCGGCTCAAGAGGTTTCAAAGTTAATCGTTCGCTGAGCGATTTGCTTTTAAGATCCGCAAGAATTGATTCTGCATCTTTTCGAGAAAATATTGACGCGTGATTTTTTTCTGGATCGTAGGGATAGATATTATTTTTTAATGCCGCAAGTGTTGTTACTGTTCCTGCTGTTCCGATTAGAAGTCCAGGAGGGAATGCAGATAATTTTTTCTTCACTGCTTGCAGTTCGTTTTGCAGATGGTTTTGTAGGTTAAGAAATTCTTTCTCATCGATGGGGTGATGAGTGATGAATTTTTCAGTCAGTCTGACTACACCTAGGGAGGTGCTGCAAAAACCAGAAATTTCTTTTCCTTTAGAAAGAATGAACTCGGTGCTGCCGCCACCGATATCCAAAGTGATAACTTTGCGGTTGTTATCGGGTATCTTCCAAAAAACTCCTTCCAAAGTGAGTCGGGCTTCTTCTTCCCATGGGATGATTTTGATCTCAATACCTGTTTCTTTTTTCGCCTGATGAACAAATTCGTGTCCATTGGAAGCTTCGCGAACGGCGCTAGTTGCAACTGCAAATAAAGGAGGATTGCCATTTTCCAGGCAGGTTTGGCGAAATCCGGAGAGCACTTGAAGCGTTGCTTCCATCCTGCTTTTTGCGAGCTTGCCTTGAGTATCCATGCCTTCGCCCAGGCGAGTGATGTTTCTTCTGGAAACGAGCAGCTTGAATTCTGCATTGCCCGTGGACTCAAGAATAAGAAGACGGACAGTGTTGGAGCCGATATCAATGGATGCGATTTTTTTCATGGAATAATGATCAATAGTAAAAGGCTTGACGATTACCTTGCCTGCGGTGGTTCGTCGCTATATGGGGAAGGCTTTTTCACTGTCCATGGTGAGAAGCAGATAGAATCCTAAAACGGTAAAAAGCAGGTTGGGACCCCACGCCGCCAATATTGGATCAAATGTTCCACCGCGCCCCAACGAAATACTCATCGCATAAATAAATGAAAAGACAAATCCCATCGCAAGGTTGATGCCGACACAAAATAAAAGACCGCCGTGCCTGCTGGATCGAATAGATAGGGGAATTGCCAGTAAGGCCATAACGACACTGATGAAAGGATAAGAAATGTTTCGATGCAACTCAATCCATTTCATGGAGGTGTCTTTCCCTTCCAAGGTCTGATCTTTTATTATTTGGTACAATCCGCTAAGGCTCATCTCTTCGGGGCGTTTATGAGCCTTGGATAAGTTTTTCGGGGTTTCAGGCGTAGGGAAAGTTTTCTTTGCAAAATATTCTGTTGATTGTATTCCGCCTTTAGCAAATTTGCGTATATAGCCATCTATAAACTCCCATTTATTGATAGACCAGATCGCTTCCCGAGCATCAATACGCTCTGTGATGGCATTATCTTTGCCGGATTTTAAAATAATAACTTTTTCTAGTTTTGATTTGTAGGGATCATAATAATCGATGCTCCAGATATCGCCGTTGGTTGATCTGAACCAGAGATTTTCAGTAGGAATCTTTCCATAGGAAGTGCGCGCCTGAATTTTACCCATAAAGATATAATTCATTTTCTGATTGGTAATGGGAGATAAGAATTCACTGCTGGCAAGAATTGTCAAAGCAACAACCAAGGAGGCGCCGATAATGGGAAGGGTGATACCGGTAATGCTTATTCCGCAGGCTTTCATTGCTGTGAATTCATTGTTTTTTGCTAGTGAGGCGAGGGTGATAACGGTTGCAAGAAGAACTCCCTGAGGGGCCATGTAAAAAGCAATGAAAGGGACTTTGTAAATATAATATGAGACGAGATCAATCATGGGCGCGTCTTTTGACAAAAACTCGTCGATGCGTTCAAAAAAATCTACGATCAAAAAAATTCCAATCAAACCACTGGCGGTCAATAGATATATTTTTATAAATTGTGCCAGCACGTATCGCTTTAACAATGTCATAGGTTTGCTGTTTTTATTATTGAAAATTCAATTGGCGTTTAACGTTGGTATCGCAGAATTCAGAGCTGGACTTAAAAATTCCAGATCACGGCGATTGGCCAGAGCTTGTCTTAAATAATCCAGAGTAGGTTCAATGTATTGTAGATAGCGGTCATTGCCTAAAACTTTATGTTGGTAGGCAAAAGTACCAATCGCTTTTAAATTTCTCTGCAAAGACATCCATTCGAAAATTTTATAAAATGATTCCCGTATAATTTTCCGACCACTTTGTTCCATGCATTCGATATAATATTCTAGCAACTCGCTTCTTTCGGACTCATTCAAGACAACATAGGAATCTTTTAAAAGGGAAACCAAGTCATACTGGCAAGGACCCATTCTGGCATCCTGAAAGTCGATCACTTTCAGCTTACCATTATGTATCATTATATTTCGTGAATGATAATCTCGATGCGTGAAAACCCGATCCTCGTTAGACAAGGTTTTGCAAAGTACACGCAATGCTTTCCGGACTTTATTCATTTCGTCCTTGGTCAACGCGCTCATCAGCATCCCTTGTACGTAGTGTTCCAGCATGAAATCCATTTCCCACATCAACTTTTCTTCATCAAAAAATAATGAGTGGGCAGGGGAGTCGGGTGTAATCGTGTCGGTTGCTCGAATATGGAAGGCCACGATAATATCGATGGCTTGTTGATACCAGAGCACGGTTTTTTCTGGCTCCTCAGTAATCTGATCCGCCAGATGGGTATCGCCGCAATCCATGAGGAATAGTAACCCATGTTTTGCATCGAAATGAAATATGTCTGGTACGGGTATATCCAGATTCCTGAGAAACTTCTGCACGCAGTTGAAGTCGGGTTCGGTTTCCAATTGGGCTAATTGCATTATGATGACGGAGCGTGATATCTCAGGTGAAGATTTTAATGCATACTTGGCCCTGTAATAATTTCTGTCCGAGGCATCACCTTTCAGGAGTATGCATTCTATTTTCAAAACCGGTTCCTTGGCAAAAAGTTCAAGCCATGAGATCAGATAGTCTTTATCAAACCGGGCAAGTTTAATATCTGTGTTTTTCATGTGTATAAATAAATCTATTTCAATTATTAAACATATAATGTAGCATTCTGTTCTTTTATTAAATCCAAGCGGAGATTTTTCAGATGCCGAAACCAAGTTATCATATTTTAGTTTGTACAAACAGCCGTCCACCAGGACACCCACGTGGGTCTTGTACTGAGAGCGGTTCCAATGCGATTTTTGAAAAATTGTCGATGGGAATCGAACAAAAAGGTTTGTTTGGAAAAGCAACAGTGACCAGCACCGGATGTTTGGGGCCTTGTGGTGTCGGTCCGGTTGTTATCGTTTATCCAGAAGGGGTTTGGTACCAAAAAGTGCAACCCGAAGATGTTGAAGAGATTCTCGAGCAGCATGTCGGTCAGGGTAAAAAAATTGACCGCCTCGAAATCCCCGACGAACTCTGGGGCTAGCGGCTAGCCGCCGTTGGTGATGGAGTCGATGCCCATCAAACTAATAGATGCAGTCAAGTCTTTTACTATAGGTTCGCCAGCTTTGCTACCCTCGCTAGAGGGTGAGCTGAGCGGCCTATTGGTTGCAGGATTTATCTATTGCTGTTTACTTCCCACGAAGCGGGTGGGCGAAGACCCAATTCTTCGATCATACCAATATCTCTTTTTGGGTCCTGACCTTTTGTGGTCAGATAATTGCCGCCAAGAATTCCATTAGCCCCTGCTGAAAACAATTTTTCTTGTTTATCCGTCAGCACCTCTTCCCTGCCACCGCAAACAAATAGATCTATCTTTGGTAATATCAATCGCAATAAGGCGATGGTTTTAAGTGCATCGTAATATTCAATTGTTTCGAGATGGTCCATCCCGGTTCCTTCAATTGGTTTGAGGAAATTGATGGGGAGAGATTGTGTGCCGAGATCGCGAATAGAGAATGCCAGTTCCACCCTTTGGGTGAAGGTTTCTCCCATCCCAAAAATTCCTCCAACACAAACATCGAGTCCAGCCTCCTGGGCGTTTTTCACAGCTCTGACTTCATCTTCATAAGTATGAGTGGTTACAATTTTTTCAAAATGGCTGGCAGCAGTTTCGAGATTGTGGTGGCATCGGTCCAGTCCTGCTGCTTTCAGCTCTTTTAAATGATCTAGTTCCATCAAACCTAAGGAACAACAGGTTTCGAGGTTGGTTTCAGCTTTAATCCGGCGTACCGCTTCCTTGACTCGATCCAGTTCCTCCCGGTCATTCATTTTAGTTCCAGATGCTACAATGGAAAACTCATTAGCACCAAAAGCTTCTGCTTCTTTAGCGGCGGTGACCATCTCTTCAACGCTCATCAATTCGAATTCAGGAGCATCAGTTTTAAACGAACTCGATTGCCCACAAAAGGAACAGTCTTCAACACAACGCCCAGACTTGGCGTTGACAATGGAGCAAATTTTGACATTTTCACCCTTGAATTGGTCTCGAATTCGATCGGTTCCAATAAAAAGATAATCCAGTTCCTCGTGGGAAAAGGATTCGAGTTGTAAGGCCTGCTCGTTAGAAATGGATTGACCATTAAGAGCGGTTTCAACCATGCCATCTATCAATTCTTTTCGCATTTCAGTTAAGTATCTCCCTACTGTAAAAGTGATAAGACTATCATAGAGTTTCTTTATTCATAACTCAATAATTTCACCAGTTCTTCTGAAGTTTGTACAGGTGGCAGGCAGGTGCCTTGACGGCAAACGTATGCAGTTGCTTTCCCTTGATGCATTTTTCGGCCCTCCAGCAAAGGAATTATTTTAGCGTTTTCTTCGACTTCATCTTCATATGAAAACGCAAAAACCGAATTCGGGAAAAATCCTTTGCGAAGGGTGGTCAGAAAGCTCTGAGTCCCAGCATCATTTCTTCTGCCTATAATGGCAACTTCTTTTAATCCGCCTAGATATAAATGCAATGCTTGTAACATATAGGCAGAGTTAAGTCCGTATTCCATTAGTTCATCGTAAAAGCTCAAGAAAATGTTTTCTGCTTTTTTGGTTAATTCAGGATCAATTAAATAGACTGAAAGTTTTAGAAAAGCCAGGGCGGCGTTGCTGTTTCCCGAAGGTTCGACTCCATCGTAACCACTGATCTGGCGTACTAATAATTTTTCAGCATCGTTGGCGGTTTCATGGAAAGCACCGGATTCGCTTGAAAATTTTTCCACAACAAGTTGCATCAACTCTTGTGCTGTGTGGATATAGTGTGGATCGTAAGTGGCTTCATATAAATCCAGGCAAGCTACCGCTGTGGCACTGTGGTCGAATAAATAGCCATCGTAACGGGCTTCTCCTTCCCGGTAACGACGTAACATTTTCCCGTCGGAAGTTCTAAGCTGGTCGAGCAGAAATTGCATTGCCTTAGCTGCTTTATTAATTCGCTCTTGATCTTCCAGTACGCGTCCAGTTTTAGCCATGGCGCTGATCATCAGGGAATTCCATGACGTGAGTATTTTGTCATCAAGCAGAGGGCGGATGCGCTTGCTACGAACTTGTAACAATTTTTCACGAGCTATTTGCAACTCTTTGCTGAAGTCATCAGGATTCATGCCTGTTTCTTTGGCAACCGTTTCAGAGCCACGTGTTTGATGAAGAATATTTTGCCCTTCAAAATTTCCCTTTTGAGTGACATTATAAAAAGGGATTGCAACACTGGCTGTTTTTCTTCCAAGAATATTTTCAATCTCTTCCTTGGACCAGACGTAGAACTTGCCCTCCACGCCTTCGCTGTCTGCATCTTGGGCGCTAAAAAAAGCCCCTTCTTCGGAGGTCATGTCGCGGTCGATATAATGCAGAAGGTCGTTGGCATAGTCGGCAAATTCCATTTTCCCAGTGACTTGATAGGCTTCGATCAAAGCGGTTGTGAACAGGGCGTTGTCATACAACATTTTTTCAAAATGCGGTACCAGCCAGCGGTAATCTGTGCTGTAGCGTGAAAGTCCGCCGCCGATCTGATCATAAATGCCACCGAACTTCATCGCCTTGAGAGTGTTCTCAGTCATCACCAGACTATTTGGATTGCCTGTTCGGTGGTGATGCCTTAATAAAAGGGAAAGTCCCATAGATGGCGGGAACTTATTTTGCGATTGGAATTGAAACCCGTGATTCAGTTTGTCGTAATGATTTTCAAAAAGCTCCAATGCTTTGTCTTCCCCGTCAAAGCTTAAATCATCGAGGTCGGCAGTTATTTTCTCCCGCGTGGAAGATTGTCGGATGTAGTCGACTAATGCTTTGGTTTGTTTGGTAACCTTGTCTTGCTCATTTTCCCAAGTGGTTATTAAAAATTGCAATACATCAAGAAAAGACGAGGTATTATGTCGTTTTTCTGGAGGGAAATAAGTTCCGCCATAAAAAGGGATGCCATCCGGCGTTAAAAACACATTGAGAGGCCAGCCGCCCTGTTGCCCTAATGCTTGTACAGCTTGCATATAGATGCTGTCCACATCTGGACGCTCTTCTCGGTCTACCTTGATACATACAAAATTTTCGTTCAAGACTGCGGCAAGAACCGCGTCTTCAAAAGATTCGCGTTCCATCACGTGGCACCAATGGCAAGTGGCGTAGCCAATGCTGATGAGTAAGGGTATATTTTTTTCTTTTGCAATTTGGAACGGTTTTTTGCTCCAGGGATACCAGTTGACTGGGTTGTGTGCGTGCTGCAACAGATAGGGGCTTTTTTCTTTTATGAGTTCGTTGGTATATTTATTTACTGTCATTAGGTGCTATTTATGAAGGTGCTATTTATGAGAAAGAGGCTTTTCCCTTATGATTTTACATCATGGATTGCATTAGAGCATATCAGAACTTTCAACATTAGTTTTTCGAGGTGATGTAATATGTGTTTGGAAATAACCTTTTTTAGTGAAGGGTAGAGTATGGAATCGCAAAAATTTTCGGAGCTGGGAGAAAGAGAACGGGAGAGATATAACGAAGGGTTGGAAAGAAAAGGGTATGAAAAAATCTTCAATCACTGCAGATATTTTTACATCCGCAGGAGATACAGTCTGATTAAGGAGATGATGCAATACGTCCAGGGCAAGAAGGTTCTGGAAATAGGTTCCACAGCGTGGAGAGGATGGCTTGAAAAAAATTCGATTCTTCCTTCCTCCTTAACTTGTATTAATATTTCCGAAGCCGAACTCCAAGCCGGGATAGATTCTGCGGTAGATAGCAATAATAGCCCGAATTTTCTTCTTATGGACGCACATGATTTGCAGTTTGAAGATGAAACATTTGACTTTGTTTATGGAGATGCGATTTTGCATCACTTGAATATGGTTCCGGCTTTGGATGAGGTTTTTCGCGTATTAAAGCCCAATGGAAAAATATTATTTGCTGAGCCTTTGGACATAAATCCTGTTGGGAAACTTGTAAGGTCTTTGACAAAAAAGGCGAGAACCGCTGATGAGCAACCACTGAGAACTCGTGATATTGTTGAAATTAAAAAACGTTTTGAAACTCAGTGTTTTTATGAGGAGTTTTTGTCAGTTCCTTGTGGCGTTTTCTCCGGATTAATTTTTAAGAACCCGTCCAATAGTCTCATGCGCTTTGCTTTTCGTGCAGACCAATTTCTGGATCATAATTTTTCGTGGATAAGAAACTGGTTTCGTCATGTTTTGATTTCTGGAACACGCAGGTAAATTCGTCTTAATCGACCCGTTATTAACGAAGATTGTTTCAGTATTTTCACCACCCCCTAATTCCATGACCCTTCGATTTATAAATATAGATAAAGTTATATCGTTCAGCTTGATGAGCTTTGTTTGCTTCTCTTTTTTTTCCATCAGTTTGACACAGATTTCTTGCGGAGTTGGCGGACTGGCATGGATGGCAAAATGTTATGTCACTCGATCATGGGGAAAGCAGATGTTCCCTCTAACAGTCCCATTTTTGCTTTTTGTTCTAGCCTGTCTTGTCGCGGTTGTCGGAGCAGTGGATTTTTCAGGAAGCTATAAATCGCTCAAACGACTGTTGGAAATTTTGATATTTTTTTGGGCTGTCAATTGCATTGAAAGTGAAGGGCAAAGAGACAAGCTTTCCTTACTTTTAATTGCTTCCGCTACTCTTTCTACTCTGACGGGCTTTTACACCGCTTGGGAAACAGGTATCACTATTCATTCGAGAGCGGAAGGCACTATGAGTGTCTATATGACCTATGCAGGCCTTTTGATGTTGGCTCTTCTGGTTGCGTCTGGAAAACTTATTTTTGCCCCAAAAGAAAACAAATGGCTTGGCCCTGCTATTATTTTAATGGCGGTTTGTCTATTGTTGACTTTTACAAGGCAAGCCTGGCTGGGTGTTTTGGCAGGAGTCTTTTTTCTGATCTGGTTCCGAAAAAAGAGTTTGCTCTGGTTCATGCCAGTTGTATTAGGAATCATTTTATTGATTTCTCCGGCGGATGTCAGGCAAAGAATAGATTCTTTGATAAACCTCAATGACCCTAATCTTCAAATCCGTTTGGCTCTTTGGCAAGGCGGCTGGTTGGTTTTCAAAGATCATCCTTTGACGGGGTGCGGGTTTAAATGTATTGATGCTGTAAATCAAGATTACCCTGATCCCACAGGTTACATTAAAAAACTGCGGGGACTGCATAATAACTTTATCCAGCTAGCTGTTGATATGGGCCTGTTTGGCGTCGTTTCTTGGATTTCCATTTGGGTAGTTTATTTTATGACGTTGTATCGGCGGTTGGTTTCCATGCCAGATAATTCCACTAATAGAAGGGATTCCATGGCGAGCGCCGCCGCTGTTGTCGGGTTTTTGGTTGCGGGATTATTTGAAACCAACTTCTACGATGCCGAGGTAAGTATGGTGCTCTATTTTATCATGGCACTTCCTCTAACGAGGGGTGCAATCCGCAATAACTCTGCAAGCTAGTAAACTCTGTTTCGTCTCAACGAGTTTATTGCTCAGTAAGTCCGGCGTTGCACTGATTAGATCTGGCCCGGCGGCCAGTGGGAGAAAAAATCCGGGTACGATTTTTCTACGCATTTTGGGTTTATTATTTTAACTCCCGGTATTTTTAGTCCTGCCACGGCAAAACTCATTGCCATGCGATGGTCATTGTAAGTTTCGATTTCAGCTCTCCTGTATTCGCCGGGCTTTACAACAAGGAAGCCCTCTCCGGTTTCAACTTCTGCACCCAGTCTGCCCAACTCGTTTGCCAAAGCTTCGATACGGTTGGTTTCTTTTATTCTAAGATTGCCAATACCCTCTATTACCGTTTTACCTTTCGCAAACAGAGCAATCACGGCAAGGGTTTGCACGGCATCAGGCATATTATTCATATTGATGGTGATTCCCTTCAAAGAGCTTCCTATAAGTTGCAGTGAATCGGCAGTTTTTATAACCTGACACCCCATCTTTTCCAGTACAGCAGGAAACTGCGCATCGCCTTGAACGCTGTCTGGGTTTACTCCAGAAAGAGTGATGTCACCCCCCGTAACTGCAGCGGCAGCAAGGAAATAAGAGGCGCTCGACCAATCGCCTTCGACCTTATAGGTTTGCGGTTTATATACCTGACCTGCTTGAACTCTAAATTCCTGGTAGCTGTCATTTTTTGCAGTAACGCCGAAGGTTTGCATGATATCTAAAGTGATATCCGCATAAGACTTTGAGGTCAGGTTTCCTTCAATCAGAATACTGGTATCGTTATTGAAGTAAGGTGCGGATAAAAGCAGTGAGGTGAGATATTGGCTACTCTTATTTCCGAGCAGGGTAACCTCTCCGCCAGGAACCCCTTCACTTACGATGTCAATAGGAGGGCACCCGTTGTGGTATAAGGGAATGGCTTTGACCCCCATTTGCCCCAGACACTCAAGCAGATCGGCAAGCGGTCGCTCTCGCATGCGTTCATCTCCATCCAAGTGGACCTTACCCTTAACTAAAGCTGCAAAAGTGGTTAGGAATCGCATAGCTGTTCCTGCGTTTCCAACAAAAATATCCTCTTCCGGGGTTATCAGTTTTCCTGCTTTTCCTGAAACGATGAAGGCGTTGGTTTCCTCCTCAATCTTAATACCGAATCCTTTCAAAGCCCGGATCATGAATTTGGTGTCATCACTCACCAGAGGTTGTTCGAGGCGGCTAACACCATCTGCCAAAGCAGCGATCAATAAAGCACGATTGGTATAGCTCTTCGAGCCGGGCACCGTCACCGTGCCGTAAACTTTTTCTACAGGCTTGATTCCTATCACGATATTATTTATTTAAGATTCAATTTTGAAAATATACCACACCCTCTAACAAGGGAGGAAATATTAGCACCCACTAGCGTGGCTGGCAATATTAGCGAACCCGCAGTTAAATGCTTGGCGATACTTACCTGCCTTTTTATATGCCATTTTACTAATTCTTGTGGCGATATACCGCTAGGTTGTTAAGGTTTTGGGATTCTGCTATGATTCAATTTCTGGCTTATTTCTTAAAAAGGTTTTTATTTATATGTGTTTAAGGGCACTTCCCGAAAAATATTATGGGCGATGATAAGAAAGAAGGCTTATGGTATAAATTATGGGATCACCGCTCGCTGAGAGAAAAACAACGCCTGCGATCATTTGTCCCTTATATTCTTTATGGTATCGCTGTTTTTTACGGCATTATTTATTTGTCAATTCTCAATACGATCAATCGAGAGCGAGTAGGCACCACGGTTAAGACTTGGTTCGGCGGTGATACAGACGAAATCATTAAAGCCAGAGCACGTGAAGAGAAAGAAATAAAGGAGAGCTTCAAAGCCATGCGAAAACGCGTCTCCGGTAGCCGCTAATCCGTTAGCGTCGAAGGCAATGAGTCCGGGCGTTAAAAAATGGAGCCTTTGAGTTTCTAAAATTCGTTACTTTGGAATAATTTCTAAAATTTAAAAATCAATATGAAACGTTTATTATTTATATCAAACTGGTTATATTTATTTTCTCTCAGTCTTTGGGTGGCAGGCATGTTTCTGCTCGGTATTCTTGTTGAGATCATGGTGAGGATAAACCTGAAAGATCAGAAGCTCGCGGCCAGCTCAATAATGAACAAGATCATGGATGCTTTTAACATCAATATAATTTATACCTGCATAGCGATTATGGTGCTTGCCGAGGTTATCAAGTTCCTCGCCGCAAAATACAGTTCTGTGGGCTATCAGCCACAGGTAGTGACCAAGCGTCGTTACACGCGAGAGGTTTTCCTCGCAGTTATGATAGTCCTTGCAATTTATGTTGGCAGTGTGTTGCGGCCGGAAATGCATGCAATGGATAAACTTAAGAAGGCTAACCCTGCAGATCAAAAATTGCAGATTCAGTTTGACCGCTATCATAGTCAATTGACATGGTTGTACACCATCAACATGATTCTAGGCCTGTCGTTGTTTTATATTCACGGTAAAGAAATGACCCGTTTCTCGATACAGCGAACAGAGAGCCGATAATTTTTCATTCCCCATTTAAGCCTTTGTTTATTTCCAGATCACTCAATCGAAACTTTTTCATACTTTTATTCTTGTTGCTGAACAGTGGGATATTTTTGTCCACAGCCTTCTCTAAAACGGTTGAACCCGAAGGAACTAATTCGGAAGTAGAGCAGTTTTCGAATATGGCATGGATCAAAGGGGGAACATTTGTCCGGGGATCCAACTTTAAAGAGAACCAGGATACATTAAAATTGTGCCGTAGATATGACCGGGCCTGTCGACTGTGGTGGTTTTCCGATGAATTCCCCTTGAAGCTAGTTTCGTTAGAGAGTTACTGGATAGATATTTATGAGGTCACAAATAAACAATATCTCGAATTTGTAATAGCCACCGGTCACCGTCCCGCTTTGGACGATACTTGTAAGACCGATTCTTGCTGGGAGGGGAATTTGTGGAAAGGCAATTCGTTTACCATGTTGATACGCAATCAGCCTGTCACTCAGGTTGACTGGTATGATGCGGTTGCGTATTGCAAGTGGAAAGACAAACGCTTGCCATCGGAAGCAGAGTGGGAAAAAGCGGCACGAGGCCCAAGCGGGAATATTTATCCCTGGGGGAAGGGATCTCCTAAAGGACGCGCTACCTACAATAGAAAGTGGAAAGGCATTGCCACGATGACTAGTGTTGGCAGTTATCCTAGAGGTGTTTCTATATATGGGTTGCACGATACGGCTGGCAATGTTTGGGAATGGGTGGACGACTGGTATATGCGTACCTATTACAGTGTCGGAAAAAAAAAATTTCCTAAAGGCCCTGCAAATGGAAAATTCAAAGTTCTTCGCGGTGGTTCCTGGATCAATTTTTCCGATTCGCTCCGTAGCGCCTTTCGTAGGTGGAGCCAGCCAGATGTGCGTTTCAATGACACAGGTTTTCGTTGCGCAAAAGACTCAAAACAATTTATTGAATAGAAAAACTAATGACAGACAAACCAAAACGCTCCGATGAACTGACAGACGAAGAGAGAGAGTTGTTAAAACCCTACCTTTCTGATGTCGATGCGAACGTATTTACGCTTGAAAATCTAAATCCGGAAGTGATTGGTGGCGCACTGGCTCGTTACAGTAGGTCTCCAACAGGATTCAAAGAAACCATTGTGCGCGAATTTTTGAATCCAGATGGAACGCCCAATGATGTTAAAGGCTCGCAAATGGTCGACCGGGTGGTAAATAAGTATGGTGATGAATCGGTAGCGGAATTGGCAGTGGCACCTTTATGTATTGAAGAAGTTTCCAACCTGATGACCAAGGTTATAGAAGATTGTCGCATTGGCGGTTCCCCTATTGAAGAATCCACCCGCTATGTTCTTTACGATGTGAAAAAGAATGGCCGCTGGAGATACATATGCCCAGATAACGTTCGCAAGTCGGAGTTGGGTGAAAAATTTACCGGTAATATGGATTTTCTTTTTGAAACGTATGCAGAAATGGTCGAGCCTATGCAAGCCTTGTTTCGCAAGCGTTTGACGAAAGAGGCGTTTGAAATAGAAGTGGAGCGCAATGGTCAAATTCAAAAAGCCGGATTGTCGAAGTTGCAAAACGATAATGAAATCAAAGCGCACCGAATTGCCTATAACTTCACCATCCGAAGCGCGACGTGCGATATCATCCGTTGCATTCTTCCTGCGTGCACCCAGGCAAATGTCGGATTAGTGGGTAACGGCAGATTTTATTCAGGGCTGATAAGCAAATTAATGACTAACGATTTATCCGAAGCTCACCAACTTGCCGAGTCGATTCGAAAAGCGTTGAATACACAAATTCCTACTTTTATCAAACGTGCTGACAAAAATACCTACAATGCAGAAAATCATCAGGCCATGCGTGGGCTTTGCAAAGAAATCTTTGATTCGATACCCATAGAAACTACGGCGGAAGTGGTTTTGTTGGAAGATGAGGCGGAAAGTCAGCATATCAATTTGCTAGCTAATATGGTTTTTCCTTATGTGCAGCACTCCTCTCAGCAAATAAGAAGTGTGATCCAGCAATTACCCGATGAAAAGAAAAAACAAATTTTTGCTGCTTATATTGGTACGCGAAAAAGTAAACGCGACAGGCCAGGTCGAGCTTTGGAATACGGTTATCCTATTCAGTTCGATATTCTCGCTGGGTTCGCTGAGTACCGCGATTTGCAACGCCACCGAATGCTCACTCAGCAAAGGCAGAATCTGGGAATTGAGTTGGGGTATTCCCTACCAGAAGAAATTGCAGAAGTAGGCATGACAGAAAAGGTTCAGGAATGTTTTGAGCGAACTGAATCGCTGCACCGCGACTTGAAACGCGCGGGGTTTCAGCAGGAAGCGCAATACGCAACGCTATTTAATCATTTCATCCGTTGGAATATGGGAATGAATTTGCGCGAGTTGGGTCACTTTGTTGAACTGCGAACCCAAAAAGCCGGGCACCCGAAATACCGGCGCACCACGCAAACGATGGCACGACTTTATCTCGATCGTAATCCGGAAATGGAACCGGTTCTTAACTTTGTAGATTATAACGACTACGATGGTGGCATCACCCGAGCCGACCAGGAAGCCCGTACTGCCCGCAAAAGCCTGGCCAAAGGTGTCTTCGATGACAGCGACTAGCGGTCGCTGGCAATAGGTCTATTTTTTCTATGGCGAAACAACAATGTTACGTTTCTAGAATTGCTAAACAGCACTGCCCAGCCTTTTACTTTTGATTCGCTAAACTTGCTACCCACGCAGTGGGCTATTTTTTCTTCGATTTTCCGCCATCAACCTGACTGAGTTTGCGCTTGACGGTTTTTTGCTTATCTTTGTCGAAATCTACTTTCAGATAAACGCTGTTGGCGAACAGTTTTTCAACGACAGCTTCTTTTTTCTTTCCCGCGAAATCAAATTTGATCTTATCTCCAACTTTCATATCTTCACCTCTTTTTAAAACAGGGATTACCCGAAATTGTTTACGAAGAAAATGAGATTAGAGGAAAACAAATAAAGTGTCAAGCAGAGAACCTTTGCAGGCAATTGTTAAAGGCTATTTTATTGCTCAAAGCTTCTATGCCTTGTACAATCTGGAAAATTATTTCAACGCTTTCTTAAAGAATTTAATGTGAAACCTTCCTCCGAAAAACCTTATGCAGAGATAGCATTCAATCTGCCTATAAAAGAGGTTTTTACCTATAAAATTCCGCCTGAGTTTGCCGGAAAAGTTCAGGTGGGCATGCGTGTGTTTGTTCCTTTTGGAAGACGCAGAATCACCGGTTATGTCGTAGCCCTCACAGCAAAATGGGACAAGGATATCAAACTGAAATCCATTAGCGATTTGCCGGATACGAAACCGGTGGTTGGCGAAGAAATTCTAGCTTTGACAAAATGGTTGAGCAGTTATTACCAATGTGCCTGGGGAGAAGCGATTCGCGCCGCCCTCCCTGCTGGATTCGATGATGAAAGCCGTGAAGAGTTTTCCCTGACAGCAATGGGCGCCGATGCCTTACTGAAGGGTTCTCTTTCTAAATCAGCCACCCTCCTTTTGTATTTTATAGGCGAACACCCCAAAGCCACTTCAAAGCAATGCCAGAAAGGGCTGGACAAGAAATTCAGTGCTCATTCTCTAGCGAACTTAAAACAGGACGGATTACTCGTTTCCACTGAGGCTATTCATAAAAGTACTGTGGGTTATCAGTTTCTTAAAACCGCGCGCTTGAAACCAGACTTGCCCAAGCCCGAGGAAATAGAAAAACTGCTTAAACGTAGCCCCAAACAGAAACAGGTCTATGACCAGTTAATAAAAGGGGAGGTGAATACTGCAGATTTAGAAAAACATGTCAAGGGAAGTGCTGCCGCCCTTAGGAGCTTAAAAGATAAAGGGCTCGTAGAAACTTTTTCAAAGAAGGTTGAAAGAACATCGCATGTAGACACATCAAATCAACCTATCGGGCCTTCCCTGAAATTCACGCCAGAACAAAAAAAAGTATTCGTGGAACTTGATGCGGCTATTCAAGAATCGCAGTTCCAGACTTTTCTTCTGCACGGTGTTACGGGGAGTGGAAAAACAGAATTATATATCCGCTGTATCCAACGAATTCTTGAGCAGGGCAAAACTGCGATCATGATGGTCCCAGAAATTTCTCTTACACCGCAGACGGTGGAACGATTCCGGCAGCGATTTGGTGATCGGGTCGCGATACTACATAGTGGTTTGTCGCAGAAAGAACGTTTTATCGAATGGAAAAAAATATATGACAAGCAAGTCTCTATTGCTGTAGGTGCCCGTTCTGCTGTTTTTGCTCCGTTCGAAAATTTAGGGATAATTGTCATTGATGAGGAACACGACGGTTCTTACAAGCAGGATTCTACACCACGTTATCACGCACGAGACACAGCGGTGATACGCGCCCGCTCACAAAATGCTGTGGTTCTTCTGGGTTCGGCTACCCCTTCTTTAGAATCGATTCACAACACTCAGCTCGATAAATATAAATATCTCTCTCTCGAAAAGCGGGTGGGCGACCGTATGCTGCCTATTGTCAGTTTGGTCGATATGAGGAAAGAACGAAAAGAGTTTAAAAACTTTTCTATCCTTTCAGGGCAACTCATCGCCGCTATTCGCGACCGGCTTTCAAGGAAGGAACAGATTTTTCTGTTTCTCAATAGGCGTGGTACTGCGCGGTTTGTTTATTGCCCCGACTGTGGGTACGTTGTCGAATGTAATCATTGCAGCGTCACTTTAACCTTTCATGGAAGTGAGGACCGTCTGCTCTGTCATTACTGCAATTTTACAGCCCGTATGCCAGGGCATTGCGTTGAATGTCAGAGTGAAGTGATTCGCTTTAGCGGATTTGGCACTCAAAAGCTGGAAGAGGAAACGATAAAATTGTTTCCCAAGGCAAAGGTCACTCGTCTGGATCGAGACACTACGCAAAGCAAATCCGCATTTGCCAATATGCATCGCGATATGCACTCAG
>Ga0115000_10000971_pt1 | contig 26168 bp, 22 predicted proteins | sample ArcticOcean_MG_C_6_FD_89690 | JGI IMG/M metagenome (GOLD analysis project Ga0115000, IMG submission 89690) | Marine microbial communities from western Arctic Ocean - ArcticOcean_MG_CB8_128 | ecosystem: Environmental > Aquatic > Marine > Oceanic | place: Arctic Ocean: Canada Basin | collected... | reverse complement strand
TAATTCACCTTTCTTAAGTGATAAATTCACGCCTTTTAAAACTTCTATTCTTGTGTTGAAAGTTTTTGAACCAAAACCTCTCTCCAACTCTTGAACTTCAAGCAGTGCCATATATTTCATCTGCTTGTATTGGTATATATAAGATTTCTCAGCCAAGTTCCTAATTTAGAGAGATTAAGGCTTTATCCATTCAAGACTTATCCATCTTTTCTTATATGCTAAAACGATGGTTTTATTGACTCCATGTCCAACTCTTACCATTCTTGTAATATCTAACCAAGTTATTCCATCTTTTACAATATGTATAAGCCATGGCGCGTGCTTTGATTCATAGTTATAAACTCTGTAGTGAGTTCCAAATTTGAGTCCTGAATTAATTTGGTATCCTTTATCTATTAATTCTTTTACTTCTATATCATTAATTATTATATTTCCGTCTTCTTTCAATTTGGTTTCTGGCCATTCTACTATTCTTGTTACATAATAAACTACATCTTCTTCAACATCAATAATTGCAATTTGTATTCGTCTTTCTAATCCTCTATCCAGTTCATTAAATATGTCCTTAAAATCAATCTCATTTTTGAAGTTTTTAGCTATAATTACTGCCGAAGATTGGCCTTTTGTCGGTATATTCCGGTCATACAAGCGAAGACCGTTTTTATCTACTTTAACCATTAATCCTCTTTCCTTTAAATCTTTGTAAACAATATGGGTTAGGTTATCTTTTTTGAATTTACTTATTTCATTTTCGGTTAAATCAATATCGTTTCTGTAATCACAATAGAGTGCCTCTTCTTTTCTCAAAAGTAGCAGTCCCTTATCTAGTGGAGTTCCTGTCTTTCCTTTATTATATATTTGAGCTGCTAATTTTTGTTCAGTGACTATGATTCCATCTTTATCAAGTTTGTAAGTCAAGCCTTTACCTCTTTGATGATTTTAACCTTCCCGGCATCACTTAATATTTTAGCATTATAGATTGGTATGTCTGCAATATCCTCATTTTTGAGTGTATAATTATTTGCATCCATTCCAGTAAATGTTGGTAAATCTTCTAAAACTTGTACTTTGAGATATTCTTCATTATGTACCATTTTTTTCGGTTCTTCAATTATATTTTCATCAATTTCCGGTTCTTCAATTATATTTTCATCAATTTCCGGTTCTTCAATTATGTTTTCATCAATTTTCGGTTCTTCAATTATATTTTCATCAATGATTAGTTCTTCAATTGAGTTTATATCTTTACTAAGGAGTGTTTTCTTTCGGTGATTCTCTATTACTCCACATAGTGCGATTAAATATTCAATTTCGCTTTTATGTGCATTTTCGGTGTTTGGGCCCTGGCCATTTATTTTTTCACGTGCTAAATCGGTAAGTTTTCTTTCCCTGTGCTTATGTAATTCAAGTTTCATATCCATGAATTTCCGAATATCTGCATTAGCTTTTGCAAATTTGGTTTGATCGTTTTTTGTATCTTTTATGACCGTTCTTATTTGATTTTCTAACTTTTTCATTCTGGTATAAAACGAGGAAGGTAATTTGGTTAATCTTCCTTCTCTTCTCTCTTTAAAAGTTTGAACCCTTAAGTCCCTTAGAGTCATTAAATCGGCAGTCATTATCTTCGCATTAAAATGGTTGTTAAGAGTGTTTCCCATAATCAAAAGCTTTTAACCAATCGTCTAAATGGATGTAGATGAAAAAGTGTCCAGTCTGCGCAGTGGAGGTCGAGGATAATGCACCTTTTTGTAATATTTGCGGTGTAAATTTATCTGGTGCAAAGGACGTAGGCCCTTCTTCTGTCGAAACTCCAGTTTCAAAAAAGTCAGGCACTCCTAAGCCTACTTCAACACCACCAATAATCAAAAGAGGAAAGACGAGTTTTTATTTGCCAGCATTACAATTTTTAGCAGCAGTTGCTCTTCTTGGGCTCATACTTTACTATACTACTGCAGACATTCCTGGAACTGATGCTGAATCGAAACCAGCAGGTATGAATGGTACTTCAGAAAATCTGGATGCTTATGTTAGTGATGATAATCCACTTCGATGTCCAGATTGGATTAATCGTGACGCAGCTAATGATCCCGATGGTTGTCCTTTGGTGTTAACTTCAAGTTGGGAAACCGATAATTTCAATATTAAAGCGAATCAATATCAAAGTGTTTTAGGTTTAATTGTATTTTTAGGTATTTGTATATTTATTCAGGCTAGACGTATAAATGATAGTAACATTATGGCTCCATTGATATTTTGTATTCTGATTATGGTTCTTGTTTATGCATATATTGGAGGTGGATATTCAAATGTCAATGCTGATAAAATATGTCCTGGAAGTAATGATTGTATTTCGAAATTATATCCCGAAGAGGCTTTAAGTTCAGTATATAGTACTTTAGGGGCCTCTGCAGCTTTAGTCGTGATAGTTGTTTCGTATATTGTTTTTCTTTATGCCGTTACTGGTAAAGATATAACCGAAGCTCCATTAAGTACAATATATTCCTTTGTAGGTGCTGGTTCTTTGGTTTTTGCAGCATTACACCATAATTGGGTTCGAGGGCCTTGGTTTAATTGTAGTGCATTGTTTAGTGGAAATAATGACTTGCAAATTTTTGATGCTTGTTATGCCGCTGGTGGAGAACCAACAAGAAGTTTAGTTAATTTACAACCCGTTGAGATGATAATTTTACTTGCAGGTCTTCTTGCACTTTTATTTGGAATTGCAGCCTATATTCTTCAAACAATAAGATTAAAGGATATGGAAGAGGCAAAATATTTCCTCATGATTTTATTGGGTCTTGGTTTCCAATTTTTCGTTTTAGTTTGGAATTTAATAAGAAATCGAGCTAATTTATATTTTGAACAGGGCGATATTATTCTCACAGTTTTGTTTGTATCTATTGCTTTCCTTGGTATTTACTTGTTCTATCGTAAAAGAAAATCTGAGCAGAGTATGGAAGGCCTAGCTTATTTTGGTTTATTCGCAGTTGGTATAGGCACTTTGTTTGCAACTATGATTGCACCAGCTTTACTTTCTCAAAAAGACATTTCAGCACCTGATGATAATATTGGTTGGGTTATGTTAATCATCCCACTTTTGGTAGCAGGTGGTGCTGTTTGGTATGGTATAAAGTTTGGAACTGAAAAGTTTAGAGACCGTATGATGGAAATGCAGTTGAGCAGTCCACCCTCGGATCCTTTTGATTCTTCGTTTGCACCAGAGAGTGAAGAAACGCCTTCAGAAGACAAAGCACCAGCTCTACCCAAAGAAATTACTTTAGAAGATGCTATGGACCGTCTTCTCTCTGAGTTTCCTGAAGCTACGATTGATATCAAACCTACAGAAGATGCTAATTATGGTGTAGATTTTAGTGATATTGAAAAAGAGCTCAAAGAAGATTTAGCTCAAACTCCAAAGATACGTAAAGCTATGAAAGTAGACTATAGTGTGGATTATGAAGAATTATCAAAATATTATTCAACAACTGAAGACACAATTAATCAAACTGTTACGCACTTAAAATCAGGCCGTAACATAATGCTTTATGGAGATCCAGGAACCGGTAAAACGGCATTGGCAAATTTACTATTAAGTCAAGTTTGTGGTGTTAATGAAGCTAGAGATGGCAGTATGGTTCCAAATTATTCAATTGTTACAGCTAATGCGGAATGGTCTAATTTCGAGGTAATAGGTGGTATTTCACCAGATGATTCAGGTGGATATTATTTCAAAGAAGGCTATGTGGCCGATGCAGCTATAAGTTGTGAAAAGTCTATGCAGGAAGTAGGTAAACCTCACTATCTTGTGATTGATGAGTTTAATCGAGCAAATATTGATGAAGCTTTTGGTAAATTATTCACAGTTTTCGAATACAGAGATAAGCAAGCCTTGTTGACAGCTAAAGAAACACGTGGTGCACCTTTCATGATGCCTCCTGAGTTTAGAATTATTGGAACTATGAATACTCAGGATAAAAATACATTATTCAACGTGGGTCATGCATTAATGCGTAGATTTGCTTTTGTTGAAATCGGATTACCTGACAGAGATGATGAGTATAGTCGTATGCCCATTTTTGTGTTTAACAAACTAAATAAATTGGGTATTGCTCCAGAACGACCTGAGATTGAAGAAGATTGGTATGCAAAAGAAATGTTTGATTTTTATGATGACGAAGGAATAATGTTCAAAGCTTTCAATAAATTCATGGATTTCTTAGAAGAAGAAGAACTTCCACAATCACGTGATGATGAAATAGCAAGAGGTGTTCGAACCTATAGAAAAATAGGACCTGCTGTGATTATTGATTCAATGTTGACTGTCTTTAATTCTATTGGTCAATATGATTTGGATCGTGCGCTTGGTGACGTAATTAAATCTAATGTAATGCCAGCCTTAGAAGGTTTAGAACGAAATGAATTGAAGTGTCTAATGCTTAAATCTCATGAAATTTTAGGACCGACTCACAGTATAACTGTTACTTTAGAGAAGATGGTAGATTCACCAGGTCTAAGCGTATTCGGTTGATATGAGTTTACCCGATGCAACAATTGAGCTCAGGTTACCTGAAGGGCATTCAGATAATTTAACAGAAGGTGAGTCTGTAATGCTTAATATTAATGCATTTAGAGCTTTGGAAGAGGTTCATATTAGAATGGGAACTGCTAAGGTAGATACTTTACCTCCAGTTAGATCGAACACAACTCATTCGATGCAATTTCTCGTTCCAGACTATATAGGTACAAACACAATTTGTTTGCATAATAAATCAGGTCGTCCAATTTCTAATAAGTTGGAAGTAGTTATTGCTCCCCAAATGTTGGATTATGAAAATTTCAAAAAGCTCAGAGATGAGCATATACCAAATTTAGTCAAAAATTCAGGAGCAGATGCTCCTCCTGAGGGTATGTATCCTGGTGGAACTTCTTCAATTGAAGAAGAAAAAATATTATTGAACATTGAAAAGTTATTAGAATTTTCAAATAAGTTGTTGAAAGTAACTACAGATATCAAAAAAGGAGCTTATACTTACAAAGTTGAAGTTCAGCGTAAGACTATGAAGTCTCAGATAAGAGGTGCAGTTAGATGGCAAAAGACGGCATTGGCTCGTGCCCAGAAAGGAACTGAATACGCTACCGCTCATGTTACTGATATACGTAAAAGAAAGTGGAGCACACCTACAAATATTTTATTAGTTAAATTTCATATGGAAGTATTCATTGAAGCCATATTCTTTAGAGATGAAATGGATCGCCGTGAGCGTGAAAAGAAAGCTTGGGCTACTATTTATGGTAAAGAACATCAACCTCTTGATGATTCAATAAAAGAACAATTAGAGAAATTAGATTTAGCTTGTAAGTCGCACAAAGGTGTTCTAGGGGACGGAAAGCTAGCTGAGTTAATTCCTAAAGCTAAAGATACAAGAAAAGAAGAGCGATTGATTAATCGTGAAGCTATTATCGAAGCTAATACTTGGAGTAGAAACAGGTCATATAGAGAATTACCCGAACTTTGGAAAGAGTTTTTAGATGAATATCAATCATACTATGAGGAAACTGTATTAGTTGAGACTCAGAAGATGACTGACATTTATGCACTATGGATTCTTTGTGAAATAGCTTCGGGTTTGAAATTAAGTGCACATGCAAAATCTTTGAGAGAATTTCGTTCAAAGAATAAAGATATAGTTCTCAAATATGATGCACCAGAACAAGTGAGACAAGGTTGGAGTAATTCAATTATGGGGTCTTTATTCGGAGATTCTGAGGCGAAATCCAATCCTATTCAGGGTTCCGGTCAACCTGAAATTTTTATGAACTATAGAGGTGTTAATTTTTATTTTGAAGCTAAATATAATTTAAGAGAAACTCCTAGACAAGAAGATGTGTACAAAGTTTTAGCTTATATGAATAATTATGATGTTTCATGTGGCGGTATAATATATCCGGGACCTCAACTAAAAATTACAGTCGATAAAAAGAATAAACAAGTAATGGCATGGATTCCTTTTACTTGGACAGAAAAGGCGTTTGAGGTCGCTCCTAATTATTTTGCTTTTGTATCTGACCGAATGGCTGCTATTTACTCTAAAATCGATGAAGATGAGGAAGAGTTATCCAATTTCGTGAGTGAAGTTGAGAGAACTGCATTTGACTTTTATGAAGCTATAGCTACACCAGGTGCAGTAGCGCCCGAAATGCCTGAGTTCTTGTACAATGAAGAGGTTGAATTAAACTTAGATGAATTGATAGAGACTGAAGAAGATACTGAAATGTCTACTGATGAAGTTTTGGAGGCTCTCGGGGAAGAAGGTGGCTCTGAAAAGAGGGATCAACTTATCTCTGATATTGATGAAGGTGTAGTTCCTGCAGGTAAAGGCGGGGAAGGTGATTATGCAATTTCTAAGCCAGTATCTGAAAGTGATGATTCTACAGTTGATGTTATGGATAATGTATCTCCAGTTGTAGAAAATGGAGAAGATTTTAATTCAGTTGTAGAGGTAGTAGAAGATTATTCTCAGCCAACAGATTCAATTCCAGATAGACAAGTATCTGTTTCTATAGAGCAACTCCGAAAGAAAATGAGTGAAGATAAAGATAGCTAATAATTTTGATGATAATTGGTTAAATAGCACTATCAAATAAAGAGATATGATTAAGGTAGGCATCAATGGTTATGGAACTATTGGAAAGCGAGTCGCCGAGGCTGTACAACTCCAAGATGATATGGAGATTGTTGGTGTTGTAAAGACAAAACCAACTTATGAAATTAGAGGAGCACTAGATGCCGGTTTTCCGGTTTTTGCCTCTACAAAATCAAAAATAGCTTTTTTTGAAGAAAATGGTGTTAAAATTTCAGGAGTTACTGAGGATTTAGTCGAAATTGCAGATGTTATTGTAGATTGTACTCCGAGTAAGTTCGGTGTTAATAATATGGAGATGTACAAACGCAACGGAACTAAGGCAATATGGCAAGGCGGTGAAAAACACGCCCCTATTGGTGTAAGTTTCAATGCCTTAACTAATTATTCTTCTTCTATAAATCGCGATTATGTAAGAGTCGTATCTTGTAATACAACTGGTCTTTCTAGAACTCTTTATCCTATTTTGAGCAAATACAGCATTGATAATGTACAAGCAGTAATGGTTCGACGCAGCGGAGATCCAAAAGATAGCGATAGAGGCCCAATAAATTCCATAGAACCTGTCCTGACCGTTCCTAGCCATCATGGACCTGATGTACAAACCGTTATCGCGAATTTAAACATACAAACTATGGCTGTTAAAGTACCAACTACTATAATGCATGTACATTGTATTATTGCTGAGTTAGATAGAGAACCAGATGTGGATGAAATTATTTCACTTTGGGAAGCCACACCTAGAGTTAATTTATTAGAAGGCTTCTTGAAAGATAAGGATTCTAAAATACGTAATTTACCAGGTACTGCAGAGATAATGGAGTTGGCTAGAGATTCTTCGTACACAAGAGGAGATTTGAATCAAATAGCAGTTTGGAAGGATGGTGTGCATGGATTAGGCAATAAGTTGTATTATTATCAAGCAATACACCAAGAATCTGATGTTATACCTGAAAATATTGATGCAATAAGAGCAATGTTTAATCTAGAAAGTAATAATCTCAAATCTATTGCTAAGACGAATAAGGCTTTAGGCATCAACTAGTTATTTCTTTAACTTTAGTAATCGCTAACGTGTTGTATCTTGCATCTAAGGCATTAGTTGAAGCTATTCTAACAAATTCACCATTAATGGCATCAATCTCAGTCTCTTGATGATTTTCTATGTCTTGTAGCATACTACACTTATTGTCTGCAGTTTTATCTAAAATAGTCAGGACTTCTTTCCATGGTTCTAGAGGTAATTTGATACCTATCTTTTGAGCTATAGTAGTACTTTCATTACAAATATTCTTTACATCTGGAAGGAAACTTTTTTTTCGGAGATCTCCATTTTTCACTCTATTAATCGTGGCTATTGGATTTATCGCACTATTGATAATTGCCTTTAACCATACATAATTTTGTATATTTTCAACGATTTTACATTCAATTCCATTAACTGTTAAATTATCGGATATGTTTTTGATACGAATTCCGTTATTGCCATCAATTTGGCCGATAAATGTAAAACCTTTTCCATTATGTTGAGAAAATCCAGCTTCTATTTTTGAACTACCTGCACCAGTAACCATATATGAAATAAGATTTGTTTTTATTTTATTCTTCAATATGTTCAGAGTCTGTAGGCCGTTTTGGCAACATAATATTGGTGTGTCTATCTTTATTAATTGATCCAGTAATTTTTTAACACTATAACTTTTTACTGCTAAAATAACTAAATCAGTTTTACTTAATTTCGTGGTTATTTTTATTTCTTTATCAATAATTATACCTGATAACTTTTTGATACTAATTTTCCCTTGTTTTCTAAGAGCATTGTGTTCTGGTTTTACTAATAGAGATACTTCATTTTCTTTATTAGCTAGTGCATATGCTAATGAAATTCCAATTGCACCAGGACCGATTACAGTTATGTTCATTAGTCTCGAACATATATGAGACTACGATTATTAATAATTTGAATTACTAATTCAAGTTGAGGTTTTTCCAAATTAACTTTAATATTTGGCCACTTATCAAAAACAGCACCCGCAACGTTTCTTGCAAGACTAGTTGAGGTGTATTTATGTTCACCTTTTCTTATAACTTTTATCGCAAAAGTCTCAGGTTCACTTATTCTGTCAATTACTTGGCTAATTTTACCATATATCTCATTTTGTTCAGAGCTCGACATAATCGCCGGAGAACTAGTTATTTTTTTTTCTTTGATAAAAGTTTCATTTGTTTCTAGAAATATTTTTCTACCAAATAGGTTATATTTCGCTATTATTTTTTTCTTGTACAACGAGAGAATTAACTTATCTCCTAATTTTGTTAGACTTTGATTCGAATCAGTTTTTACAATGAAACCATACATTAAAGCGAATCCAAGACCCTGTTAATTATTTCTTCAGAATGTCCGAGATAATTTTCAGGTTGTAATGTTTGGTATATCAATTCCTCATCCAAGTATTTTTTTACAACCGAATTACTACTAATCGCTTCATTAAATGTTATTCTATTGCTTTCAGCATCCATAGAAATCTGACGAACAAGTTCGTGAGCGTTTTGTCTTCCTAAGTAAGTCTTACCAAGGGCAATGACAAATGCTTCAGCCATAGGAAGTCCACCTGCACGTGACATATTTTCGGTCATTCTTTCTTTATTAACATAAAGATTTGAGAATACGTTCTCTGATTTAATAACAATATATTCTAATAAAATATAGAATTGTGGTAATATAATTCTTTCACTACTTGAGTTTGCTAGATCTCTTTCATGCCATTGGAGATTATTCTCATATGAAGTATAAAGCATAGATCGAACTATTCTAGATAGTCCACCTATGTTCTCAGAAGTAATCGGATTTTTCTTTTGAGCCATAGTTGATGAACCGACTTGTTTTTCTTTATTGAAAGCTTCAGCAACTTCACCGATATCACTTCTTTGTAGATTGCGTACTTCTAAAGTGAATTTTTCTAGACTGGTTGCTAGATTTGAACCCCAAGCAATAATCTCAGAGATTCGGTCTCTTCCTAATATTTGGGTAGTAGCTAATGGTTCATTTAGTCCTAGTTTTTTACATATTAAAGATTGAACTTCTAATGTATTTGGAGCCATAGCTGCACCGGAACCCACTGCTCCCAAAAATTTTCCAGTTAGTATACGCGGTTTAATCTCTTCTAATCTGTCACGGTGTCTGATCAATTCAGCTAAGAATACTGAAATTTTAAGACCAAAAGTAATTGGTGTAGCCCATTGTCCATGAGTTCGACCCAACATAACTGTTTTTTTGTGAGCTTTAGCGAGTTTTGCCATTGATTTAATTAAATTATGAATTCCTTTCTCTAACAGTTCGATTGCACTTCTATGTTGTAAAGCTCTAGCTGTATCTACTATATCATAACTTGTAGCTCCAAAATGAATCCACTTACCGGCATCACCCGATTGTTCTTCAAGAGCTTTAACTACGGCCATCACATCATGATTAATTTCAGCCTCAATTTCCTCTACTCTTTCTCTTTTGACTAATTTAATTCCATTTCGAATATCTTTAGAAATACCTTTAGGGATAATTTGTTTAGATTCTTGAACTTCAGCTAATGTAGCTTCAACTTCAAGTAAATATTGTAAATAAGAATTAGCTCTGAATACTGTCCTCATTGGCTCAGTACCGTATCTGTAGTCGAGCACACTTACCGGGTCCATACTTTCGCAAAAAGTGCACCATATTAAATACTGTGTTTGTTCATTGAACCTTAAAAAGAACCAATTTAGACCTTCCTAAACTGTTTGGTAGAGTAAAAAACGTTTATCCTCTAATCCTTGGCGTAGCTTTAATTAATGATATCACAAATAAGAATATCATGCAAAAAAGAATATTTGGAGTTTCTGCAATTTTGTTGGCTTTTCTAATAATGTTAGTAAGTTCATCTAATGCTCAAGCCATTGATGCAGACTTAGTACCCGTAAATTTTACATTTTCTCCAGATTATCCCGTCCAAGGGGAAGCCTTTGATATCTATTTTGAGGTAATTAATACAGGTATTGAACCGGCAAGTAATGTTGATATTATTGTTTGGAATAGTACTTCTGAATGTGATGCCGATGATGAATGTTTACCCATTTTTGAATCTACAGAGTCCACAATTGCACAAGATAAGAATGCCATTATTGATTTTAGTTGTGGTGTGAATATGTGTGGTGGAACTGGTGATCGAGTTCTTACTATTGCTATAGACTATAATGGTGATATTGAAGAAACTAATGAATCTAATAATCGGATTGTTTATGAATTTACGATTTATGAAGAACCTTTAGCAAATCTTAGAGGACTACCTGCTGAAATCAATTTAATGATAACTCCCGAAAGCCCCGCTGAACAGGATTCTGTAGACATAATGCTATTTTTTGAAAATAATGGTCGCCAAGAATGTACTAATTATTATATTGATTATAGACAAACATTTGATGGAGTAACCACCTCTATTGAAGAAGTAGAAATAAGGTCAATTTTATCACCTGGTGAATCTGCTCAGTATAATATTACGTGGAATCCTTCTGAAATTGGCGATTATATTATTACTGTAGTTTTGGATTCAAGAGATGAAATAGACGAATTTAGAGAAGATGATAATTTACTAACAACAGCTATTACAATAAGGGCGCATAATCCTGAATTGACATTGGATATTTCTCGTAATATTACAATTACACCAGATAATGACTGGTTAGAATCAATTTTTAACCAACACTCAGTAGGCTTAGAAGTTCATATATTTAATCTAGATTACGTAAAAAATGCAACGAATATAAGAGTTGGATTTTATGATATTCCCGAAGGAGGTAATGAAGCGTTTATTGGATATGCGTTTATTGCATCAATTACAAACTCCACTAGAATTGGTGAAGAGATAATACCTGGAACTAATCCAGCATCCATTACTTGGGATTCATCGACTGGTACCGATGTATTAGGTAACCATACTATTATTGTTAGAATCGATCCTTTGGATGAAATTGAAGAATGGAATGAATGGGATAATAATTTTACATTTGAAGTCAAAGTTCTAGAATCAAAACCAGATTTAACCATATTTGATATTTTCGTTGTTGGTCAAGCCGTACGTGGAATACCTTCAGATGTAATTCTAACGGTATACAATAAAGGTTCAATGGATGTTTCAGATTCTAAAATTGATTTCAGAATTGATGGTGATATTATTGAATCATGGGATGTATCTCTTTTAGAGGGTGAATTCTACAATGTCACAGCTACATACGTATGGGATCAACAACAACCGAGTATTTCGGGACATGCAGATCCTTCAAAATCTATTAGTGAATTAGATGAAAGTAATAATGTTAATTCAATTCTTATTAATGTAGCAGCACCAGAATATGATTTAACACTAGTTACCGTTGATTCAGCTGAGATTATATTCAAAGGCGACTATGTTACAATGATTGTTCAAGTTAGGAATAATCTTGCAGTAATTCCTAATTTTAGATTAGCAGTATATTTAGATAATTCATCTTCACCTGAGATTCAAACTTATGACTTTGAAGGTAATGAAATTTATTATATCTCACAAGAAAAGTTAGGATATGAAGAGACAAGATTTATTGCAGTGTATTGGAAATCAACTAATTTAATAGGTAATCATAATATTACAATTGAGGCTGAAATAACCAATAGTGATTTTGAAGATCAGAATTTAACAGATAATAAGCTAAATACGAGTATTTTTGTTAAACCAAAGAACTACCAACTTTCTATTGAAATGATTAATATGCCTAGTCAAATCTATTTGAATCAAACACTGGAAATATCAGTAAGTGCTTTGAATTTTGGACCTGAAATATGTTGTGAATGTCCAGTAGGTATTGGTTTTGAGAATTCTTCTGAATGTATTGGTGCCGAAATTTCACTATTCATAAATGAAGAATTATTCAAGATTTATCAAACAAGCCCCCTTGGTCGTGTTAATGGTGAGGAGGTTCATAAATTTACATGGACTCCAACTGAACCCGGTAATTACTATATTGAAGCTAGAATTGATCCCGATAATATTATTGATGAATATAATGAGTTAGATAATACCGCTTATGGTGAGGTTAATGTTACAGTTGAAGAATTTATTGTGATAACACCTGAAATCATCGAAGATGATAGTTCATTGATAAGTGAACCATTGGTTTGGGTTCCTTTAGTTCTATTATCAGTAGTTGGTCTAGGTGTTTTGGGATATAGTCGTTTGGGTGATGGTGGTGATTATTTAGATTATTACGAGAGTGATGATATAGAATCAAATATTCCGACTAGGCAATCTGGTTTCAGGTATGATCCAGTTACAGGTAATACTTATGACTCACAAACTGGTGAGATTATTGAACAAGGCGGCAAAAAGGAATAAGTTTGCTAAGATAATCTAATAATATACTTCAGTATACATCTCTAAGATAGCGATGTTCATCTTTCATAAGCGTTTGGTTAATATATGTTTCAGCGTCGGCTTGTTTCATTTTACCATGCTTATGAGCAATTTCAATTAAAGCAGAGTGTACATCCTTAGCCATATACTGTTTATCTCCGCAGACATAGAAATATGCACCATTTTTCAACCATTTCCAAATTGCTTTCCCATTGTTTAGTAGTCTGTGTTGAACATATATTTTGTTTTCTTGGTCTCTTGAGAATGCAGTGGTTAATTTATCTAAATGTCCTTCTTTCATGTAATCACTCCATTCTTCCTTATAGAAGAATGTGGATGCTTCATGTATTTCACCAAAAAAAAGCCAATTTCTACCAGAAGAACCCGTTGCTTTCCGATGTTCTATAAATGCCCTAAATGGGGCAATTCCAGTACCTGGTCCAATCATAATAATATCTTTTGAGGATTGTTTTGGTATGATAAATTCTTTTGTCGGTTGTATATATATTGGTATTTTAGTTCTATTAACTTCCGTTTTGTTTGCTAGATGGCCTGTAGCTAATCCAAAACGTTCTCTATCAAAATTATTATATTTTACTATAGCTATTGTAAGATGAACTTCTCCGGGATGTACTTTTGGTGAAGAGCTAATAGAATAGAGTCGAGGAGTTATAGGTGATAATAGGTCTATGAATTCCTGTGGTTCAAAATGCACTGGATTTTCATTTAAGATATCGATACAATCTCTAGTGAATAGATACTTGTCTACTTTTTCACGATCGTCTAGTATTTCCGTTAGATTTTCTTTTTCTTTACCGTTCCTCATTTTAGCTACAACCGCGGTAAGGAATTTTTTTCCAGCTCTGTGAATTGTGAACCTGTGAAGTAATGCCTCTTCTATTGTTGTCTCTTTGACATCCTTAGTTTTTATTAGTATATTTCTACTAAATCTAAGTTTTCTTATAGTTTTTTTGACAAGTTCTGAATCATTTGTTGGATAAAATCCTAATGAATCACCAGGCTTGTATCTTAGGCCACTTCCTCTAATTGATACTACGTAATGATTAGTTTCCTTATTTGATCCTTCAGAAATACAATATGCCTCTACTACTGTAGCCATAAATGGATTTCTTCTATCGTAGGTTATACTATCAACTCATTATGTTTTTCTTGGTGGATGAGGTGTTCTGCTTTGTTTATTACGTGATAAGTGCTTGCGACGGCTTGGCCTTAGTTTCTCTGCACCTTTACCTTTATTGAATAAACCACGGGATTTTTTTCCAGCAGATGTAAGACCTCTATGCGCTCTACCTTTGTGTGCACGATTACAAATCCAATTTATTTTTGAATCTGCAATAATTGAGGGGTGATTTGGATCAACCATGATAACTTCGTACCACTTGTATCTTCCGTCATCAGCTACCCAATATGAGTTCAAAACTTCTAAGTTTGGATATTTCTTACAAGTTCTTTCTTCAGAAATCATTTGTAAGTTCTTACTCATTGTTATTTTGGCAATACCTGTACGTTTTGCACGTCTACCAGAAGTAATTGCATGCTTGCGCATACCTCCTCTTCTGATGCGAGTTCTAGCTATAACATATCCTTGTTTTGCTCTAAAACCTAAAGCTCTTGCTCTATCTATTCTGGTTGGTCTTTCGATTTTGACAGTAGCATCTTCTCTTCTATATTGAACTAAACGTTCTTTTTGAAGAGCTTTCATATCTCCTGATGGAACTTTCCACAGGTCTCTTACGTAGTTGTATAATGATTTACTCATCGCGATTCCTCACTTCTAGGGTTCAGCTTTCGCCACATTCCCGTTACCTTGTTGACAGGCCCTACCTTATAAAGCTTGATACATTGAAGAGTTAACTTGAGTGGACCTGAAAAAATAACATTCGATCCACCTATAATGGAAAAAGGATTTTTGGGTCGTAGCCGTACAGTGCCTCCCACAAAGAAACCTCATTTTTCGAATTCTCAAATTAAGGATAATTATAAGGTAATCAGAGCCCATTTAATAATTAATCCGTTTGCAGGTAAAAAAAAAGGATTAGAAGTAGCGAAAGTAGTGGAATCTGATTTATTAGAGTCTAAAATAAAAGTAGAGTTGCACATAACTCAAGAACCAAATCATGCAATAGAAATAGTAAAAAATTTAGATTTGATAAAAGGTGATGTAGTTGCATCAGTTGGTGGGGACGGTACCTTTTGTGAGGTTATAACTGGATTTATGCTTCGTAATGATAATGCTTATGAGACTTTTCCTTTAGCTTTAATTCCTGCAGGTACGGGTAATAGTCAAGCAAATGATATGGGTATTGAGGATTATAGGGTAGCTATTAGTAAAATTATTAATGGCAATTTAAAGAAAGTTGACATTGGCGAAACAAAATTTGTTCTTGATGGTAATGAAGAAATTAGATATTCCCATAATTTGGTCGGTTGGGGTTTAGGAGTAGATTCTAATATTCTAGCTGAAAAAATGAGATTCCTGGGACCTTTAAGATATGATGTTGGTGTATTATTGAGTATACTGAGAGGTAAGATTCGTGAGGCTAAATGTTACATTGATGGTCACTTGATAAACTCTTCATTTATATTATTGTTAATTCAAAATACTTGCACTGGTGGAGATAGATTATCTTTAGCACCTTATGCTCAAGTAGATGATGGAAAAATGGATATAGGCGTAATCTATCAAATAAGTCGAATTAAAGTTTTAACCTTATTTAATCAGCTTAAGGCAGGTGGTTCACATATATGGAATCCAAATGTTGAATTTTATCGTTTTTCTAACTTAAAGATTGAAACGGAAGAACCTACTGCTATCAATATTGACGGTGAAAATATAGGGACTACTCCTTTAGAAATAAATGTAATTCCTTCAGCTATAAATATATTTAATTAAGGCATACTAATTTTTTAAGGCCCCCCATGACACAATATGGAGGACCTCAAATCGTTGGACCGGCTTAAACAGAAATTGATAGATTGTGAAGCAGTCAAATTTGGAAAATTTACTTTAACTTCAGGAAAGGAATCCAGTTTTTACGTAGACATGAAGCTTGCTTCAACTAATCCTGAAATATTGAAACTTATTGCGGAAGAATTTTCAAAATATTTACCAAATGATATTGATTTCATTGCAGGAATGGAATTGGGTGCAGTACCTTTGGCCGTAGCTTTGTCATTAGAAACTGGAATTCCCTATTCTATGATTAGAAAGTCAGAAAGAAAACATGGAACCGGATCTAGGATTGAGGGGATTAGTGTGGGTAAAGCTGTTTTAGTTGATGATGTAGCCACTACTGGTGGATCGAATCTTGAATCTGTAAAGGCTTTAGTCGATGAAGGAGTAGATGTGTCTATGGTAATGGTTGTTGTAGATCGTGAGGAAGGAGCTCATGAGAAAATAGCACCATTTAATATAGATTACAAAGCCTTAATTCGAATCTCTGATTTGGTGAATTAATGAATTTTTTGGTTATAGGTAGTGGTGCTCGAGAGCATATCATGGCTGAAAAATTGGCAGAAGTAGGAGCTAATGTTTTTGCAATCTTAACTAATTCTAACCCTGGATTAATTCAAATATGTAATGAGTATATTTTAGTAAATGGGTATCAATCAGAGAAAGTACTGAAAAAAATTATAGACTTTGGCTTAGCTAAATCTATTGATTGTGTAGTCATAGGCCCTGAAGACCCTCTAGCAAATGGCTTGGCCGATAAATTTTGGAAGAAAGGAATTTCAGTGGTTGGACCAGTTAAGGAATTAGCTCAGATAGAAACTAGTAAAGGATTTACTAGAGATTTAATGAATAAATATGGAATTGATGCATCTCCTAAGTTTAGGAGATTCAACAGCATTGAAGGTTCTAGTGATTTTATCGATGAATTATACGAAGAATATGTAATAAAATTTGATGGTTTAATGGGGGGTAAAGGTGTAAAGGTATCTGGAGAGCATTTGAAAAATAAGAATGAAGGTTTACAGTATTGTAAAAATTTATTAGCAAATTCAGGTCATTACGTTATTGAAGAGAAGTTATATGGTGAAGAATTCTCTTTGATGAGTTTCTGTGATGGAACGAAACTATCCCATATGCCTGCCATTCAAGATCATAAGAGAGCATACGAGGGAGATGTAGGTCCTAATACTGGAGGAATGGGCAGTTATTCTGATTTTGACCATTCATTGCCTTTTCTAAACGATAATGAAATTGCTAAAGCACGAGATATTAATGAACAAGTAATATCTGCCTTATTGAAGCATACTGGAATTGAGTATAAAGGAATACTTTATGGCGGTTTTATGGCTACAAAGAATGGCATTAAATTAATAGAATATAATGCAAGATTTGGAGATCCTGAAGCTATGAACTTATTGACATTATTAGATACCGATTTTGCATCTGTTTGTAGTGACATTATTAATGGAAGCCTAGGTTCAGTTAATTTCCGTAAAGAAGCTTCAGTGTGCAAATATATAGTTCCTGAGGGTTATGGTAGCAATCCAAGTCCTGATGCAACTTTAGTTGTCAATGAAAGGTATAAAGAATTTTCAAATTTATATTATGCTGCAGTTAATGTGGAAGCAAGTGGAACCATATCAACTACCAGTTCAAGAGCTGGAGCTGTGGTTTCTACATCTTCAACAATAGAAGCTGCTGAGAAAAAATGTGAAAAAGGACTTGAATATATAACTGGTAATAACTTATTTGTGAGACATGATATTGCTAAATCACATTTAATTGAGAAAAGAATAGAAAATATGGAGCGTATACGATGAGTTTGATATTTCCATTAATTTTACTGATAATTGGTTTTGTTCTCTTGACCAAAGGTGCCGATTATTTCATAGATAATGTAGTAGTTCTTGCTGAGGAGAAGGGAATTCCTCCCCATGTAGTAGGGGTTACAATTGTTGCTTTTGGAACAAGTTTACCCGAATTATTAGTTTCTATTATTTCTTCTTTACAGGGTTATAATGATTTAGCATTAGGTAATATAGTTGGTTCAAATATTTCCAATATTGGTTTAGTATTGGGAACTTCTTGCTTTATATTTTTTTATTTATTAAATACAAACATTAAGCCAGAAAACGATGCTAACAGTGATAGTTATGTTATGCTTTTAGCAGTAATATTACTTTATTATTTTTCGTTGGATAAATTAATATCCTTAGGTGAAGGAATTCTATTTTTTAGTCTGTATGTTATCTACATGTATTGGTTATATATTCGCTCAGTTAATTCAGACCGAGTTTCTATTGAACAGGATAACGTTTCTTACCTTTTTCTTTTTGGTGGTTTAATCGCATTACTTTTTGGAGCCCAATTAACTGTTGATTCGGCAGTTAAGATTGCAACTTACTTTGGAATCTCTGAAGTAGTTATTGGACTCACTATAGTTGCAATAGGTACTAGCTTACCAGAATTGGCAGGAACAGTTTCTGCAGCTAAGAAAGGTCACAAAGAGATCGCTGTAGGAAATATTATTGGATCAAACATTGCTAATATTTTCATGGTAATGGGGATTTTAGCAATTATTAAACCAATTGATGTTGATGATATGATATTAACAACCACTATGCCTCTTTTGCTGTTAATTACTGTGGCGACATTTGGTATGATTAGATTCACAATGAATCGTTTATCGGGATTAATATTTTTTAGTTTCTTTGCACTCTTTCTTTACCAACTTGCCTTATGAGAAAATTAATAGAATTTCAAATATTAGATGTAAATGCTAAGCATTACGAGATAGATTTAGCCTCTTTAATGGATAATGCAGGCCGGTTAGTAGCTAATTATATAATTGACAATTATGAGAATAATATGAGTGTTACCATTGTTTGCGGTAGTGGAAATAATGGCGGTGATGGTTATGTCATTGCCGATATTCTACTCAAAAAAGATTTTCAGGTAAATGTATTGAGTTCGGGTCTACCCAAATCAAAAATTGCAAAGATTGCACATTCTCGTTTAAATTGTAAAATATACTCTTTAAATCAATTAAATGATTTTAAATATAATTCAGATATTCTTCTTGATTGCCTTTTAGGATCCGGAATAAAGGGTGAGATTAGACAACCATTTGATCAATATATCTCTTTAATGAATGAATTTCCAAGAATAATTTCAGTTGACGTCCCATCAGGAATAGGGACTGCTTGTAGCATCATTCCAGGTACGACAATTACCTTTCATGATTATAAGGCAATTATGAATAATTCAAATAGTGGAGAAATAATACTAATAGATATTGATTTTCCAAAAGAGATGGACCGTCTGACTGGGCCGGGGGAATTACTTCTATATCCTAAATGGGATGGGAAAAAGCATAAGGGTCAAAATGGTAAGGTTGCCATCATAGGTGGTGGTGCTTTCTCCGGGGCGCCATCTCTAGCGGCACTAGGCTCCTATAGATCAGGTTCAGATTTAGTTCATGTTTTTGTTCCCGAAAGTTCTTATGAATCAGTTTCTACGTTTATTCCAGAGCTTATTGTTCATAAATTAGAGGGAAATATCGTGAATTCAAATAATGTTAAAATTTTATTTGAGAATAAGTTTGATAGTATTGTTATTGGTCCTGGAATGGGTAAGAATCCCGAATCATTGAAAGCAGTACAATTAATAATAGATAATTGTGATAATATTGTTATTGATGCTGATGCAATCAATTTATATGATTTTAAATCTAAGAACATAATTATAACTCCGCACAGAGGCGAAATTGAAAGACTAGGAATTAGCCCTACTGAAAAAGATATGAACCAGTTTGCAGCTCAGAATGATATAACTCTTATCTTGAAAGGTGAGATTGATTTTATTACTGATGGCCAGTATTTTAAGAAGAATAGGACCGGCCATCCAAGAATGGCAGTTGGCGGCACTGGAGATGTTCTTGCTGGTTTTTTGGGAACTTTGTTGGCAAAAGGTCTAACTACATATGAATCTGGTAGATTAGCCACTTATAGTATTGGTTTGGCCGGTGAAATTGCATATGCCGAAATAGGGCCTGGATTTCTTCCAACTGACTTAGCTTTGTCTTTATCAAATGTATTAAAAATAATCTAATTTCTTCTTCTTAGAGTAATTAAAGACATTAAAAGTATAATAGAAAATAAGCTAGGATATGGTATTTCTTGGTCATTATCAACGGTATTCACAATCTCTTGTTGAGCCAATACAAGTATATTTTGTTCATATGAGGAAAGTTTTCCATGGCCTGTATCAACTTGTATGCTGTAAACATAATTACCTTCATTTTCAAAATATAAATCCCCATAGTAATAATTTCCTTCTTCATACATTGGGATCTTCTGTCCTTCAGATAGGACGCCCTCATTATTTTCCGCAATAATAATAGATACTGATTTTGGAGAATTATAATCAATAATAGCACTGACGGTAATCTGCACTTTAGAATCTATAATTGGTGGTGCTATTGAATGTATGAGGTCTTTATTTTTAACATCTATATTTCGATAAAGAGTACTCATACCTCCCCATTGATCAATACACTCTATTTGCATTAAACACTCACCATCTTTATATTTTGTTGAATCCCACAAAAAATGAACATTATTTTGGCTACTTTCAAGTTCAATCCAAGGGCCATTATCAATTCGATACCTTAGTGTATTGAGTTCACTATAGTCGTTAACACTTAGATCAAATTCAGCATTAGCTGTAACATCGGTCGTATTCGAATTCAAAAATATGAAGGGAGGAGTACTATCCGTTTCGAATTTCAAACCAATAATTGTGACATATTCTTGGTTATCTTCAGCTTTAATGTCAATCCAATGCCATCCATCCATAGTAGGCGTCCAAGAACCTTCATAGATATTGTTATTAGCATAAGAAAGTGCTTTCCAGGTGCCATTATCAATTCTGTACTCTACACTTAATATTCCCTCTGGATCTAAGGCCTCAGCTTCAATACTTATCCTTGCACTGTAAAAACCTTCTTTGGGTTCATTTATTTCTAAATATGGATAAGTAACATCCTCCTCATTGAAGATAGTAAGATTCAATTCTTGTTTTATGACATTATTGCTCTTATCACTAGACCTAAATGTGATAAGATGGTCTCCATTACCGGCATTGGCTTCTTGAGTATTCCAACTAGCAATGTATCCATTGTTATCACGTGAATACATTTTCCGCCAATTCCCTTGATTTACCATAAATTCAACGTCTTCTATACTGTTATCATCAATGGTTTCTATGTCTAAGACGACGATTCCTTCAACAATATCGCCCTCATTAGGTGCTATTATTTCTATAGTTGGAGGATTTTCATCATTTAATATTTCTACATTAAGAGTATTGACTATACTTGCCCCATCATCTACTGCTTTGATAGCTAATTGGTGTTCACCATTAAGCAATTCATCGGTACTAATTTCGAAATTAAAGTTGCCATTAAATGGACTTAATCCAGCTTCTATCCAATTTTCTTGATTCCAACGGTATAAAATATTTTGGATTTCAGATTTTTCGCTAACGGCAGTCCCCTGTAATTCTATATTTCCACTTAATAATCCCGTATCTGTTGAAACATCAAGTTCAGGAGGTATAGCAAAAGTAGTTTGTAAAACATATTTATCCGATGAGGTGGATTCATCATTGAAAAAAGCTACAAATATATTGATATTATCATATTCAATATCTGAAAAGTCGTTACCATTTTTATCTTCATGTTCACCACCAATCCAAATAGTCGATAATTGCATTTCTTCATGTGGGTTTAACTCCACACTTTCCTCAAATGCGTAGTCTAAGAAACCAAAGTGGTATGGGTTACCATCATAGTTATTGTATCTAGAAACTTTTTCTACAATATATGCTCGTACATATCCGTTAAAAGTAGGATCTCCAAAGACGGCATCCTCATTCCAAGTCATTGAGAGGCTAACACCTATTTGGTCTGCACCCAAATGCTCCATTTCAATATCTAAAGAAATATCAGTATCCTCTCTTTGTGCACAATTATCAATTGCATTTTCGTAATTAGCTGTATCTGACTGACCTCCTGAAACTTTCTCGTCATTTCCGTCAAATATTACAGTTGGATATCCCGTGACATCAGGATAGTCATCCATTCTAGCGTCGGCTTTATCATTAACATCAGTAATGAGAGCTACGAAAAAAAATTGGTCGTCATAATAAGGTTCATCCGGTATATCATCATATATTTTCATTAAATTTTCAGCAGCACTGGGACAATATACACACCATGTAGCTGTAAATTCTTCACCAAATACAGCATGAGTGAATTCTTCGGCAGGGATTTCGGCAGTAGGCGAAAAGGGAACTGCAGTAATACACAAAAGTGATGCTAAAACAACATAATGAATTTTATTCACAAGGGTCATTGTTGTTTCTAATTAATAAGTCTATCCCTTTTTCATATTCAAAATTACTTCTATTGGATTAGGAGATCCGAAGATAGCGCTACCTGCTACTAAGAGATCAGCCCCTGCTTCAGCCAAAATACCTGCATTTTCAGGCCCTACTCCTCCATCAACTTCAATAATTTTATGAGGGTATTTTTCTCTGAAAGTTTTTACTCTTTGAATCGCATCTTTATGAAATGATTGACCACAATATCCCGGTTCCACTGACATAACTAGTATCATGTCCACAGCATCTACAAAAGGTTCAATTGCTGAAGAAGGTGTAGAAGGATTTAATGCAATACCTGCCATAATATCCTGTTTCTTAATTAATTCGATAGCTTTTCTAGGATTATTAGCTTCAACATGTACTGAGATTATGTCAGCCCCGGCATCACTAAAATCTTTGATAAAGTTAGATGGGTCTGTAACCATTAGGTGGACATCAAGTTTGGCTATACCTATTAGTGATTTTACCAGATCTGGGCCCATTGTAAGATTAGGTACAAAGTGACCATCCATTATATCCATGTGTAAATATGCCGAATGAGGCGCTACAAGTTCAGCCTCTTTTTTCATTTCTCCGAAGTTTGCGGCTAGCAATGAAGGTGCGATTTCAACCACTTAATGTCCTCGTTACAGAATCAATTATAAACTTTTGGGATATATCATGTCTTCTATTCTGAACAATTCTAATAAAAACTTCTAATTGTGAGGATTCCGTTCTCCACCATTTATCATAGAATCCATCTATTTTATCTAAGTCATTTAAAATTAGTTTAATCTGAGATTCTGGAAATTTTGGAGCTCCACTTTTATGACCCAATCTTGTCTCAAGCATATATTTCATTTTATTTAATACTAAAATATAGAATCCTTTTGGTTTCGCTTCTTCTCCGCTTAAATTTTTTATAATTCCAGTATCTAGACACCAATCGTGTTTTGCTAATTTCTTATCCTCATCTTGATAAACATCCATCCAAATTCTTTCAGAAGGAGGGGCTGGGTTGTGTTCATTCAAAACTTCATCTTCAGTTTCTACATCTTCATCAGTTTCTTCATCAGAGCCCATTTACATAGACTTGATTGAACCGTTCTTATTAACTTTATTCATCACAGTCTATTTATCACAGTCTTCACATACAATAATATTGGGGAGCATGGTGTAACCTGGCAGCATTGCGGGCTCCAATTATACAGGAATGATTGCAACAGGGTCTGCTGATATCGTGATGAGTGATTGGAGCTATGACCTGTGCAAACGTTGAGCTCCGGCTCAATAGGTGAGACCCGCCGATCTGGGTTCAAATCCCAGTGCTCCCACCATTCGCATTGAATTTCTAAATTGATATAATCTGAATTCTTATGAAAGTGCAAATATTACCTATTCAATTTATTTTAATGCTAAATTTATAGCTGTTTCAAATTTGAATTATAGAGATACCTGATAAAGAGAGTCAACTGATACGTTTTGGTATTAATCCAATTCAGACCAAATTCTACTGAAACGATAACATGCAGACAAAGTACATACCACTGCAAAAGTATAGCACATTAAAGTCATATAATTCAAATCTTGATAATCTTCTAAATAATACTGAATAATAGGTACCATTATCAGTACAACAAGCCTATCTGCCCTACCCAGTAAACCGGCATAATCTCTACCCGCTCCTATGGCTTGTGCTTGTGTTCCCATATAAGACAACATTAAGACTCCAATTATTGCAGCAAAACCAACAGTAGTATCTACTAAAGGTCCCAAAGCAATTCCACCCAAAATTAGTATGTCTGCAACTCGGTCCAAAGTGTGGTCTAACAAATCACCTCTTCTACTGGATAAATTTCTCATTCTAGCCACTATTCCATCTAAGGCATCTAGAACTGCAGTCAGAAATACCATCAAAGATCCAATTAGTAACCAGTTTTTATTTGTATAATCTGCAATGTAAAATGAATACCCGGCAATGAATGCAGTTACTAATGAAAGAAGACTAATACCCATTGGGTTAAGAGGGAAATACTTTGCGATCGGAGTTAATATTTTCGTTCCAAATTCTCTGTAATCGTCTGCTACCATTAATACCAATCCATGATTCTTTCTGAATAGTCAAAGGTTTCGTCTAATTTAATAGTGCCGTTCATAAAATTCATAAGTTTATCAGCACTTTCTTGTGGATCTAAATATGTAGTGTCAAGTTGAAATATTATCCCCTTTTCATTGTTATCAATAGATTCGTTATATATTATGTTAAGAGCCTCTGCTTCTAAGTTTTCATTAATCTTATCTTCAGAATAGTTGCGATTAGTAAGTCTTTTTCTTAATACTGAAGGATCGCATCTCAATATTATTACCATCTCAATATTATCTAATGTATGAGACGTATGTCCTTCATAGAAAGCGTCATCAAATTTTAAATCACTTATAATCTCATTTATTTTATCTAAATCTATTAACCATTCACCAGAATCAGTTTTACCAACCGAGGCTTTTTCATAATAATCAGAAAGATGTACTACTTTTCTATTTAATAATCTAGAAATAGATGTTTTTCCAGTCCCTGGCGTACCTGTTAAGGCACACCTTGCCATTAAGATTTCATTTCCTTTTCGGCTGCAGCTTTAGCTTCTCTTTTTGCTTTGGCTTTAGCTCTGTCTATTCTTTGCTTGGAATTGAATAAAGTAACATTTTTCATAAATCGATTATATGCTTGATGTGCATCTAAAGAATCTTCAGGACTTGCCTTATTATCAGTTTCAGTTTCTAACTTTATCTCAGTTATGGAAACAAACTCGACTTTTATTGATTTTAGGGCTTTGAATGAACCTGAAAAAAGATTGCCATCTTCTACGATTTCTCCAAATTCTTCTTCCATCATAGATTTTAGCCCACCATTTTCTAGTGTTTTACCGTGTCCACGTTTTACTTCGAAACTCTGCATATGACAATACTCTAAGTCACTGTATTTGTATTTTGGGGCTAAATATTCATGTCGCCTTTACCGAATTGTCTCATCATTTTCTGTTGCATTCTACGATTTCCACCTATATTAGCCATCATTTTCCGGCTTTGGTTATATTGTTTTAAAAGATCCCTGATTTCTTGTGGATCAGATCCCGAACCCTTTGCTATTCTATTAATTCTAGAGCGCTTAATTAACTTGGGATTTTCCAACTCTTCTTTGGTCATAGAACTCATTAGTACCTTAAATTTCTCCAATTTTGTTTGAGTCTCTTCTACTTGCCCTTTTTTCATCATAGCTGACATTCCTGGTACCATTTCCATTACTTTACCCAGTGGACCCATTTTTGTCAAAGCTTCCATTTGTTCTTTCATATCAATTAATGTGAATTTACCTGAAAGCATTTTCTTTGCACTATCTTCAGCAGTGCTAGCGTCCATAACTTCTTCAGCTCTTTCAAGTAATGTTTGAAGATCGCCCATTCCGAGAAGACGTGAAATAAATCTATCCGGATCAAGTGTTTCAAGACTTTCCAGACTTTCTCCAGTCCCTACGAATATTATCGGTGCTTTTGTTACTGCAACTGCAGATAAAGCTCCACCACCCTTTGCTGAACCATCTAATTTGGTCAAAATTACACCTGTAATTCCAACAGCTTCATGGAAGGCTTCGGCCTGTGGACCTGCTTGTTGTCCCATAGTAGCATCCATTACAAGAAATATATCATCAGGTTGGAC
>Ga0115000_10000970_pt1 | contig 26191 bp, 17 predicted proteins | sample ArcticOcean_MG_C_6_FD_89690 | JGI IMG/M metagenome (GOLD analysis project Ga0115000, IMG submission 89690) | Marine microbial communities from western Arctic Ocean - ArcticOcean_MG_CB8_128 | ecosystem: Environmental > Aquatic > Marine > Oceanic | place: Arctic Ocean: Canada Basin | collected... | reverse complement strand
GTGGAGTCGCCGCCGGTGATCACGGAGTTGGCCGAATCGTTGTCAGCGGTGGAGGGAGACAGTGTCGAGTTGTCCGTCACGGCGGTTGGCACGGTGCCGATCACCTACCAATGGAGCAAGGGGGGCGTGGCGCTTGCCGGGGCGACTGGGTCGACGCTGAGCCTGACCAACGTGGCGCCGTCGGATGCGGCTGATTACATGGTGGCAGTGAGCAACGGGGCAGGCCGTGTGGAGAGTAACCTAATTGCACTCAATGTCATCCAGCCAGTGGTTATTGTGTCACAGCCGGCTGCTGCAGTCGCTGCCATTGGAGACAAGGCGGTTTTTGGGGTGTCGGTCACTGGGTCCTTACCGATCAGCTACCAGTGGGAATTCAACGGTGAACCACTGGCCAACCAGTCAGCTGCCAAGTTAGTCATAGAGAATGTGTCACTCGTTGACGGTGGAACCTACACCGTCACGGCGACCAACGCCTCGAACAGTGTGGAAAGTGAAGGGGTTGAATTGACCATTCTAACCCCCCCGATAATCACGGAGATTGTAGAGACCCAGCAGGTTGCTGTTGGTGAGACGGTGAATCTCTGGTTGACGGCTGTGGGTACAGCACCGTTGGTCTACCAGTGGAAATTGGAAGGCGTGGTGATATCCGATGGAACGGGTGAATCGATAGAATTGACTGGTGTGAACAGTCTTGATGCGGGTCAGTACACGGTAGAGATAAGCAACTCTGCCGGGAGCATTGTGAGCGATCCGATTGAGGTCAGTGTGGTAGCGGCGCCCCAAATTGTAAGTCAACCAACGTTAAAGAACATTGGCCTCAATGCCCGGTTGATCCTTACGGTTTCAGCTACCGGCAGTGGGTTGGCGTACCAGTGGTACCGGGACAACCAGGCAATCACGGGTGGAACCGATGCCGTGTTGACAGTGCCGAATGCCGGGGCGAGTGACGCTGGATCGTACCATGTTACCGTAACCAATACAGTCGGCAGCGTCACCAGTGAAGCCGCCGAGGTTGTTGTTGTGGTCGCACCGGATATTTTGACACAGCCCGAGGGAGGCTTCGCCTCACTGGGCGACGAGTTTGTCTTGAGCGTCGAGGCCAAGGGGTCCGGCGATGTTACCTACCAGTGGCGGGTGGACGGTGTGGTGCTGGAAGGCGAGACTAAAAATGTTCTTAGACTGAGCGAGTTAAAACTCTCGGATGCTGGTGATTACGCGGTGGAGGTTGTCAACGAGGCGGGCATCACGATGAGTGATGAGGCTGAGGTGCAGGTGCTGATCCTCGTGTCGCTGATTGAGCATCCGCAGAACCAGTCGGTGGTTGCCGGGAGTCTTGTGCTCTTTGAGGCCGTCATGAGTGGATCTAACCCAATAGCGTACCAGTGGTATTTCAACGGCAGCCCAATCGAGGGTGCTGTCGAGGCATCCGTTAGGCTTGAGAACTTAAGAACTGAAAATCAGGGTGATTATTACGTAGTCGCCAGCAACTCGGTCAGCACGGTCACCAGCGAGGTGGGAACCCTTGTGGTCAACCTGCCGCCTGCAGTGGCGAGCCATCCGACAGGCGGCACGATGCTTAATGGGGATGACACGACTTTCGTCGTGGAAGTCACCGGTACGGGGCCGTTCACTTATAAGTGGCAGAGAGACGGTGTGGATATCGCCGGGGCTACTGAGCCAACCCTGATACTGGCGGACGTGGGTGCCGGGGACGATGCCCTGTACACCGTGTTGGTTGAGAACCCGTACGGGATTATCGTTAGCGATCCGGCCAAGTTGGATGTGACCCTAGCGGTAAGTATCACGGCGCAGCCTGCGGATACTCACGTGGCATTGGACGGAACGCTTTCCCTGAGTGTTACCGCTACGGGCACAGGTCCATTCGAGTATCAGTGGTATCGGGGTGATGAAAAGATTGAGGGGGCTGTGGAGTCAGAAATGCAGGTTACCAATATGACCCGTTTGGATGATGGCTTTTATCGGGTTCAGGTGAAAAATATGCTTGGGGCCATGTTCAGCCGGAAAGCGGCAGTGGTTGTTGATGAACCTGTTTTGATAGTGGCTCAACCAATCGGGGCAACCTTGTTGCAGGGGGAAGATGCGGTGATGTGGGTGTTGGCGACGGGGAGTAAGCCGTTGAGCTATCAATGGCAAAAAGACGGTGTCGCCCTGGAAGGCCAAACCGAAACCTCGTTGACCCTGTCTAACGCCGTGGAGGCGGACGGGGGTGCTTACAAGGTGATCATCACCAACTCGGTTGGCTTCGAGGTCAGCGCCGAGGCTTTGGTGATGGTGAACTCACCACCCACCATCGAGCCGTTCGATCCAGTGGTGGTTTCGGCGGGTGACACCGTGCAGATTCAGGTTGTGGCCGATGACACTGATGGCGACATCTCAAAGCTGAGATACGTGCTTCGCAATCAGCCGGAAGGCATGACAATTTCTGCCAGTGGCCTGATTGAGTGGACCTTGGGCAGCGAAGCTGAAGTCAAGACCCACAGGGTAAACATAGTTGTCGTTGACCAAAGCCTGTTGGCAGCCAGTGGCAAGTTGGTCGTGAGGATCAACGAGGCACCCAAGTGGCTTGAACTCGAGGAACAGACCGTGAAGGCAGGATCTGAAATAATCTTTAAGCCGACCATAACTGATTCGGATGACACGGAATGGAGCTTCACCACCGGCAATCTCCCCGAGGGAGCTGCGTATAATCCCGAAGAGGGCTTCCTGTGGACCCCGGGCTTAGCGCTGGTTGGAGCTCATGATGTTTTGTTCATCGCCACTGACCCTCACGGGGCCAGTGGAACGCTGACGGTTCGGATAAACGTGAAGGCAAATGTGGCCCTAACGATCACCGCGCTGGAGCCTGTTGTAGTGTCAAGGGGTGAACAGCTGTCTGTCCAGGTGATTGCGGATGACCCGGGTGGCGACAATGCCAAGTTGAAGTACCAGTTGCAGAACGCCCCGCCCGAAATGACCATCTCAGCCAAGGGCCTGATCGAGTGGACGACCACCCCGGAGTCGGAAGGTGGAACCGTGGAAGTTACCGTCTTGGTGCTGAATGAACTGGAATCCAGAGCCAACGGGGTGCTCATCGTGACGGTCAATCTACCGCCGGCGATGGTCGGCATCGGGCCGCAGACCGTGCAGGCTGGCCATGTGCTGGCTGTCAATCCAAGCGCGACCGATCCCAACGACACTGAACTTGTGTACACAGCCACCGAGTTGCCTGTTGGTGCTGTGTTCGGTCCAGAAACCGGCTTCCTGTGGACTCCTGCCGAGGATCAGTTTGGCGTACACGAGGTCACGTTTGTCGTGACGGATCCGCATGGCGCCCAGTCGTCCGAGGCAGTCACCATCAAGGTCACCGAGGCTCCCAAGGAACCGGCTCTCACGCTGCTTTCCTCGGCCACGGTCTTTGGTGAATACACCGAGGAATCCGAGGTGGCGCTCAATGAAGACAACAAGACTTTCACGGTGAAAATGTCCGGTGCCATGCGTTTTTATAAGCTACGCTCGATCCGCGAGACCAAACTAAAAGTGACCTCCCTCCGGTTGCAGGGTGACAACGCCGTGATCGCCTACGAAATTACCGGGGAATAGGGTGAGTTCGGTATCCGCTTGGCCAAGCGCCAGTTATAAAAGATACATTACGCCATTTGTTCGGAACAGCACTGCTACATGGCCTAACTTTTGCCGGCTTGGCCCAGTCGCCCAATATTATCCTCACCGACGACCAGGGCTGGAATAATACTGAGGTGCCGATGATCCGGTCGCGCGCCGACACCCGCTCCGACTATTATCTCACGCCGAATTTCAAGCGGCTTGCCAATGCTGGGATGACGTTCTCACAGGCGTACGCGCCCCATCCGGTCTGCTCGCCGTCGCGCCACGCCATCCAGTTCGGCATGACGCCGGCCAAGCTCAAGAAAACCAGCAACCGCGTCGTCAACTATCCCGAGTCATTTCCGACCCGAGCCATCCCGCAGGTACTCAAGTCCATCGACTCCGCGTACCGGGCAGCACACTTTGGCAAGTGGCACATGCACCGTCATCCTGCGGAGCTGGGCTACGACGCCTCCGACGGCCGAACCGGCAACCACACCGCCCGGCAGTTGACCACCGACCAGACCAAGCATTTCCCGCACGACGACCCCAAGCGCTCCGTCTCCCTCACCGATAACGCCGTGCAATTCATCCGTCATCAGGCCCACACCGGCGCGCCGTTTTATCTGCAAGTGTCTCATTACGCCATCCACCTCTCGGCCGAGGCCAGGTCGACTACCCTGGCCAGGCACAAGGCCCGCAAGCCGGGCAAGGTACACACCGCCTACTGGTCCGCGGCGATGATCGACGACCTCGACCACGCGGTGGGCCGCATCCTCGACGTGCTCGACGAACTGTAACTCACTGAGTACACCTACGTTTTTCTCACCTCGGATAACGGCGGCACCGCAAGGCAGTATCCGCACTTCAATAAGCCGCTCCGCGCCGATAAGGGCTCCTACTACGAGGGCGGCTTGTGCGTGCCGTTCTTCGCCGCCGGCCCCGGCATCAAGCCGGGTTCGTACTCGAGCGTGCGGGTCGTCGGCTACGACCTGCTCTCGACCTTTGCGACTTGGCCGGATCAGCGGAAAAACAGCCCAAGGGCATTGAGGGCGGTTCCATCAAGCCAGTCCTGCTCAATGGCGGTAGGGGCGTCGTTCGGCGGCCCCGGTTCGGGCTCCATTTTTATCGGGGGCTCGACTCGGTGCTGATTCGGGACGGCAACAAGCTCGCCACACACACCGCACCAAGGAGATTGAACTTTACGATCTCGCTGAAGTTCTTTCCAAAACCACCAACCTCGCCGCCGCCAAGCCTCGCTTAGCCAAGCGTGTGAAAGCCGGGCTCGAGGACTGGATAAAAGAGATCGCCGCCACCACCCCGTCGCCGCTAGACCGCCGGCCCAGGCGCAACCCCCACGCCGGGAACAGGCATTAGCCCTAGCGCAGCGTCACCGTCGCGCCCGGCTTGAGCGCGTGCCTAGGCATGTCCGCGAGCGTGTTAAAGTTGCGCATCAAGGCTACTTTCTCGACGGTGTTTTTGCTCTCGTCGAACTTGCCGGTATTTTTGTCCAACACGCCGCCCGCGTCGAGGCCTAGGTGCTTGATCATGAAGGGATACATCGCCTGTCGCTTGGTGTACTCGTAGCCGTGTTGCTCCTCGGGGAAGTGCGTATTCTCCGCCTTGGCCTCCGCGCCGTAGTATTTGTAGATCGACCGGATGAACGGGTACTCGACTTTCGGCGTGTTCTTCGTCCAGTCGCCTCCCACGGAGATGAGTTTGAGCGGGCGCGGCGCGGCGAGCGCGGCAAACTCGGCGTTGTTGGTCTCCAACTTGGGTGTCTTGTGGATCGGCAGGCCGCTCTCACAATTGCAGCCGCCAAAAAAATGCGCCGACACCATCACCACTGGCACGCTCACCCCCACGCGCTCATCGATTGCCGTCAGCAGAAACGTCTGAGTGCCGCCACCGGAACAGCCGGTGATACCGATGTGCTTCGCGTCCACTTCCGGCAGTGACTCGAGAAAATCCAGCGCGCGGATGCTGCTCCATGTCTGCAGCGTGAGCACCTGCGGATGGTTGTGATTCCAACCAAGGTGCTCCGAGTCGCCGAAGCCGATCATGTCGTACGAGAACACCACCGCACCCATGCGTGCGAGCGTGGCGCATCGGTTTTGCTGGTCGGGCCGCAGCCGCCCACCTTCCGGGCCGCGCGCGTGCCCGTGCGGACAAAGCACGCCAGGGCGTTTGCCGTTGCGACCAAGCGGCCGGTACAGGTTGCCGTAAACAAAAAAACCGGGCCGTGCCTCGAAGGCCGCCGCCTCCACCGTGTAGCCGTCGTAACGGCGCTTGTTTTTGATGATCGGGTTGAGCGGCGTGCGCTTGGGCAGCGGACTGAGCTTGGCGCCGGTCAAAATTTGCTGCTGCACTGCCGCCGCCCGTGCCTTCCACTCGGAGAGATTCGAGTGCGTCGTTGCGATCCGTTTCAGTTGCTCCACGGCCTCAGCCTCGGAGTGGTATAGACCCTGGCAGAGAGTCGGTTTGTTATTGGTTTGCGCTTGGCCAATTGACGCAATTGACACAGTGATACAAAGGGAAAATAGCAGGCGTTTCACGGGGTGAGACTCTCAGATCACTCTGTCTCTCGCAACCCTAATAAAGCCAAATCCCGGCGCTTTCCCTCTTGCTGTTATTCCTTGATCGGTGTTGTGACGGATCCGGGTTTCACGTAGAGCCCGGCTTCCTCGATCGGTGCCTACATGCTGGCCAAGTTGAAGGTCGACGGACGAAGCTCTAATCCACAACTGCGTGGCAAAACAGGTAACCTACGCGAGTGGACCTATTGCTTGTATTTGCCCTATGGTGCCATGAAGGAGGACGAATACTCCTGTACCGAGCAGTTACAAACTGCACCGCAAAGGCCGCTTCATCGACGTCGCCAATGATCCGATAGAAGCCAAGGCGATCGACACGGGTAAACTCGGTAACACCCAGCGTAAAACCCTCGCCATTCTGTAAAATTTACTCGACGAAAAGGAGGGCTCTCGAACCAAGTTCGATTTAAAAAAAAGTACAAAACGAAAAAATGAGCCTGAATTTGGTTTTGTTAGGGTTGCGAGAGACAGAGTGATCTGGTAGTTCCGCTCTGTGAAACGCCTCTACTTTTTCCTTTGTATCACTGTGTCACTTGCGTCGGTTGGCCAAGCGCAGGGTGTGCAGAAAAAGCCGCTTGCTGATCCGTTCAGCGGGCCAGACTTTCAGGCGTTGGTTCGGAAGGCCGATCCGCTTGACGCAGTGGAAAGCCTGAAGTTGTTCGACGTCCCGGACGGTTTCCGGATGGAGTTGGTCGCCGCAAGCCCGGACATTGGCCAGCCGATGAATCTCGCCTTCGACGAGCGCGGCCGGTTGTGGGTTACGAGCACGGTCGAATACCCGTACCCCGCGCCGCTTGGCCAACCCGGTCGCGACACGATCAAGATTCTCGAGGACACTAACGGCGATGGCGCCTACGACAAGCTCACCACCTTCGTCGATGGCCTGAACATCCCCACCGGGATTTATCCGTACAGGGATGGCGTAATCGCCTGGAGCATCCCGAACATCTGGTTTTTGCGCGACACCGACGGCGACGGCAGAGCGGACAAGCGGGAGAAACTTTACGGTCCGCTTGGCTTCGAGCGCGACACGCACGGCATGCAGTCGTCGTTCACTCGCGGGCTCGACGGCTGGCTGCATCTCACGCACGGTTTCAACAACACGACCACCGTCAACGCCGCCGACGGCTCGAGCATCACGATGAACTCCGGCAACACGTATCGCGTGCAGTTGGACGGCTCAAGCGTGCAGCAGTTCACCTTCGGGCAAGTCAACCCGTTCGGCATGTGCCTCGATTCGTTCGGAAACTTTTACACCGCCGACTGCCACAGCTCGCCGATTTATCAGCTCATTCGCGATGCCTATTACCCGAGCTTCGGCAAGCCGCACGACGGCATGGGATTTGCGCCCACGGTGATCCGGCACACGCACAACTCAAGCGGCCTGTGCGGCATCGTTTTCAACCAGGACAATCACTGGCCGGCGGAATTCCGCGACAATATCTTCGTCGGCAACGTCGTCACCAGCCGTGTCAATCGCGACAGGATCCAGTGGCGCGGCAGCAGCCCGAAAGGCACCAAGCTGCCGGACCTGATCCGGACCCGCGACCCGTGGTTCCGGCCGGTCGATTTGCAGTTCGGCCCTGACGGCGCGCTGTACATTGCCGATTTTTACAACCGCATCATCGGTCACTACGAGGTGCGCCTCGACCACCCCGGACGCGACCGCGAGACGGGCCGGATTTGGCGCTTGGTTTACAACGGCCCAAAGGGCGAGCGCCTGGCCAAGTCGGTCAATCTCCCCGCCACGCCGCTTGACCAAGCGATCGCCGAGCTGGCCAGTCCGCTGCTCGCCCGCCGCATGACTGCCACCGACTACCTCGCCGATGACGTCGGCCAGCACGCCGCCGCGCCGCTTGGCCAGGCGATGGCTCGGGCCGGTGCCAAGCCTGAGCTGAAGGCGCACGGCGCGTGGGTGCTCCACCGCCTTGGCCAACTGGACGAAGCCACCCAGTTGCGCTTGGCCAACGACAAATCAGAGCTTGTCCGCGTCCACGCCCGGCGCATTGCCGCCGCGCAAAAAAACTGGACGCTAAAAACCACGGCGATGGTGCTGGCCGGCCTGCACGACAGCTCGCCGCAAGTCCGCCGCGCCGCCGCCGATGCCCTCGCGCGGCAGTCGCACGCCGATCACATCCGTCCGCTGCTGACCGCGCTTGGCCAGGCTGCCGCACCTGACAGGCATCTGCGCCACGGGCTGCGGATCGCGCTGCGCAACAACCTCCGCGCCGTCGACGATCCGGCCAGGTTTGCCGACCTCAAAAATGATCCCAAAAATCTCCGCGAATTAATGAGCGTGGCGCTCTCCGTCAACTCGCCGTTCGCCGCCTCGCTGCTCTTGGTCAACCTTCACGATGCCGGGATCGAGCGCGGGCAGTTGACCATTTACCTCCGCCACATCGCCCGCAACGCGCCGCCGGAGGGGCTAAACCGCCTGGCCGCCTTGGTGCAAAAACAGTTCCCCGGCAACCTCGATTTCCAGGCGGAACTGCTGCTCGCCATCAACGACGGCATCGTCCAGCGCGGACTCACTCCCGAGCAGGGCGTGCTCGCTTGGGCGGAAAAACTTGCCGGCGAACTACTCGCCGGCACCGAGGCGGTCGGTACGCACTGGGTTGCCGATCCGGCCAAGGGTGTGCCGCCGTCGGGCATCCCGTGGATCGTGCAAACGCGTAGCATCCCGGCCAGCACGTCCAAGTGGAAAAACCACCCGCACCCCGATCACCCAACCGCCAGCCCGTGGATTCCGCAGGTGCGCGCCTCCAACGACGGTGTTACCGGTCTTCATTACATCACCAGCCTGCCGCCTGGTGGCGAGTCGCTCACCGGCGTACTGCGTTCGGTGCCGTTTGCGATGCCGGCCGAGCTGACATTTTTCATCAACGGCCACCGCGGCTTCCCCGACGATCCTGCGCATGAGAAGAATTTTGTGCGACTCGTCGATGCCAAGACCGGCGGTGAACTGCATCGGGTGTATCCGCCGCGCAACGACACCGGCGTGCCGGTGCGCTGGCAACTCGACCGGCCACGCGAGGTTTACGTCGAGGTCGTTGATGGCGACACCGGCGCGGCCTTCGCATGGCTCGGCGTGGCGCGGTTCAGCGTCAGTCTCGAGATGTTCCGGTACGCCGATTTTCTCAGTAGCGCTGAGCCCGGCGGCGAACGCCTGACCGGTGTGCTGCGCTCCCGAGAATTTGCCGTTCCGAGCCGGTTGCGTTTTCTGCTCGCCGGCCATGAAAGCCACCCCGGTAAGCCGCCAAACCCAAAAAAATACGTTCAACTCGTAGAGGCAGTGACTGGCCGTATCCTGCAAAAAACCGGGTGCTCCAGCGGCGAGACCGCGCAGGAAATCGTGTGGGACTTGTCGGCGTTTGCCGGGCGGCGTGCGTGCTTCGAGATTGTCGATCGCGACACGAGGGGCGGATTCGCCTGGGTGGCAGCGGGTGGATTCGAGCCGGACATCGCCCCGCTGCCCACGATGGCGCCGCGCTACTTGGCCAAGCGCCAGCTCGCCGCCGCGCAGATTACCCGCGACCTGAAATTGACGACGGTGCTCGATGCCGCCATGGGCTTGGCCGCCGATCCGTTTGCCGCCACTGCGGCGCGTGAGGTGGCGGTTTCAGCCATTCTGGGCAACGGTAATGCGAGCCAGCAAGCCAGCGTCGTATCGATTCTCGAGGACGGCAGCCAGCCGGAGTCGCTGCGTCTAGCCGTGGCCAATGGCGGGGCGCATTTGCCGGTCGTTCGCGCGCGCTTGGCCAAGGCGCTTGCCAAGGCGCCGGCCGATCTGCAACTGCAGTTTGGGCGTGCGCTGGTCAGGAACCGGTTCGGGGCCAGAGTGTTGCTCGGCGCGGTGGAAAGCGGCCAGGCGCCGGCCAGGTTGCTGCTCCATCCGCAGATCAAAAGCAGTTTTCCGAAATCTGCTACGCAGCGCTTGGTGGCGCTCACAGCCGATCTGCCCAAACCGAACGCCAACCGCGAGCGACTCATTGCCGAGCGTGTTGCGGCGTTTCGCGAGACGGGTGGCGATGCTGCGAAAGGCAGGACGGCCTTCGCCACCTACTGCGCGGCCTGCCACCAAAAGGGAGGGGAGGGCGGAAACATCGGCCCGCAACTCGACGGTGCCGGCAGCCGGGGTGTCGAGCGGCTGGTGGAGGACATTCTCGACCCGAACCGCAACGTCGATGTGGCGTTCTGCTACTCGATCGTGAAACTGAAAAACGGACAGACCGTGCTTGGGCTGAAGCGGCGCGAGGTCGGCGAATCGATCGTCTTCGCCGACTTGGCCGGCGCGGAGAGCAGCATCGCGAAGGCCGATATCGCGTCGCAGGAACAGACATCACGCTCCCTAATGCCCGAGGCCCTCGGCCAAGCCATTCCCCCCGCTGACTTCAGCCATCTGCTGGAGTTTTTATTCGCGAGATAACCCGCGAGTTTTGTTTCGGGGGCGGTTTAGAAATCGAGGCCAGTTACTTGGGTGTAGGCCTCGATGTATTTTTCGCTGGTTTTTTGGACGATGTCTTCGGGGAGTTCGGGGCCGGGTGGGTTTTTGTCCCAGTCGAGGGTCTCGAGGTAGTCGCGGACGAATTGTTTGTCGAAGCTGGGCTGGCTCTTGCCGGGGGCGTAGAGGCCGGCCGGCCAGAAACGGGAGGAGTCCGGCGTGAGCACTTCGTCGATGAGGATGAGTTCGCCGTCGAAAATGCCGAACTCGAATTTGGTGTCGGCGATGATGATGTCGCGTCCGGCGGCGTGATCGCGTCCGCGTTTGTAAAGCTCGATGCTCAGTTCGCGGGCCTGTTCGGCGATGTCGCTGCCGACGATTTCGACGGCTTGGTCGAAGCTGATGTTTTCGTCGTGGCCCTCTTCGGCTTTGGTGGCGGGGGTGAAGATCGGCTCGGGGAGTTGCGAGGAATTCTCGAGGCCATCCGGTAATTCGATGCCGCAGACGGTTTTTTGTTTTTGGTATTCTTTCCAGCCGGAACCGGCGAGGTAGCCGCGGACGACGCACTCGATGGCGAGCGGTTGGGCTTTTTTCACGACCATGGCGCGGCGGCCGATTGTTTCGGCGTAGTTGCGGACGGCTTCGGGTAGCGGATCGTCGGCCCCGGCGAGGAGGTGGTTGGGGACGACGTCGGCAAATTTGCTGAACCAAAAGTGGGAGAACATCGTCAGCACTTCGCCTTTGCGCGGGATGCCGTTGGGCATGACGACGTCGTAGGCGCTGATGCGGTCGCTGGCGAGCATGAGGAGGCTGTCGCCGAGGTCGAACATTTCGCGGACTTTGCCGCTGCGGACTTTGGGGATGCCGGGGAGATCGAGTTGGAGCAGGGTGTTGCCTGACATGGGCGCGGATGATGCGGGTAGCCGGCTGTTTTTCAAGCCGATGTTATTCACAATCAGCGCGGGTGCACTTGGCCAAGCGGTGTCAGGCTTGGGCGACGACGGGTGAGGATTCCGGCTCGAAGGCGACGCGTTGGGCATCACCCCAAAGGCCTTCAAGGTCGTAGTGTTTTCGGAATTCGTCGTTCATCACGTGGACGAGGACGTCGAAATAGTCGAGCACGACCCAAGGGGTCGCCCGCGCGCCCTCGGTGGAGAAGGGTCGGATGTTGTGTTTCTCCTTCAAATTCTCGATGATCTCATCGACGATGGCACGCAAGTGCGGCTCGTTGGCACCAGTGACGATGACAAAGTAGTCGGCCACAGAGGAGGGTTCCCGGAGATCCAGCAGGGTGATGTTCTCGGCTTTCTTGTTATCGGCAAGCCGGGCGCATGTGAGAGCTAGCTCTTTGGATTCCATAAATGCTGGGTGGCGAATCAAGCACTTGGCCAGGAGCCGCCACGTAGTCGGAGGCTAACGCACGGCCTGTTTTTGTAAACCGCAAACTGGCCAAGCGTCATTGCCGCGGGGTATCTCAGGCTTAATTACCCTCGGCTTTCAATTCTTGACCCGTTTTGCCGCCGTATTTGCGGAGGAGGTCGGCGATGTTGTCATTAAGTGTGACATCCAGAGGTGTGTTGCCAAATTTGTCCCTAATGTTGACATTGGCTCCGTTGCTCAGAAGCAATGACACGGTTTCTTTTTGATCATTGTGTGCAGCACGATACAAGGCAGTCAGCCCCCCCTCGTCTGTTACATCGATATCCATTCCATCCGCCAGCAGTCCTTTGATTAGTTTGGTGTTACCGCGCGTTGCCGCGTCCCAATTTCGCCCTGTTGCCGCTTTCCATTCTGCCGGCTTGTTTTTTTTGGCGACTGGTTCAACAGGTTTAACCTCCGGCACTGGCTGTGCCGGTGCCGGGGCGGTGGATTTTGAGGGTGTTGCCTCCGGCACCGGTTGCGCTGGCGCTGGCGCTAGGGTGACGGGTTCGCGGGGTTTCACCGGCGTTTTGCTGGCCGACTCCTGAGCGGGCTGCGCACCGCAACCGGTTAGCAGCGCGGTTGCGAAGGTTGTAACGAGCAGTTTTTTCATGGCACGGCAACGGTTGTCGCATTGGGGGCGGTTTTCAAGGCGCTTTTCATCCAGAGGTAACTAAACAATCTCGCTGAGGGAAACCGCGCGGTGTTCCTCGGCGCTGCGGTAGGCGGCCTCGACTAGGGCCATGGTCTTCAGGTTGTCGCGGCCGCCGATGGCCGGTTCCTCGCCGGTCTCGAGCGCGATGAGAAGCTGGGCCATGGTGCCGATGAAGGCGTCGGGGAACCAGCTTTCGTCCCAAATCGGCGAGTGAAAACCGGAGTCGCCCTTGGTTGCGTAGGTGATTGTCGACGGGGTGGTGTAGGGATCCTGACACCAGCCGATATTGCCCTTGGCCAAGCCGTCGAGTCCCTCGATCCGCCACTCGATTCCGATGTCGGCCGGGGCACCCTCACGGGCGGGGCCGGTCCAAGTGTCGTCGATGGCGATGGCGCGCAAGCCGTCGGCGTATTCGAGAATGTAACTGGCAATGCCGTCGCTGTGCGGGAACTGCGTACGCGGATCGGCGCGTACGGTGCAGTAAATCCGCTCGGGGTCTCCGAACCAGTAGCGGAACGTGTCCATGTGGTGGATGGACATGATCCGCAGCGTGACCCAGCCTTGGCGTTCCTGCCATGGCATCCAGTGCGGGATGCCGCGCATGTCGATGGTGGCCAAGACCGGCTCGCCGATGGTGCCGTTGGTCAGGAGCGTTTTGCCGGCACGCACCGACTGGTCGTAGCGCATGTTTTGGTTCACGGCCAATACTATACCGGCTTGTTCGCAGGCCTCGACGGCGACGACAGCCTCGGCGTAATTCGCGCCGAGCGGCTTCTGCGCGAGGATGCCTTTGGCCGTGCCGCGTGCGCAGGCGGCTTGGATGATTTCTAGTTGGTTGTCCGGCGGCACGGCGAGGTCAAGTACCTCGATCGACTCGTCATCGAGCAACTTTTCGATCGAGTCGTGAACGGTTGGGATGTCGTGCTGCCTGGCGCACTTGGCCGCGTTGGCTTGTGTGCGGGAGGCGATGGCGACCGGGTTGAAGCCGGCTTTTCCGTAGGCGATCAGGTGGCAGTCGTTCATGATGAAGCCGCTGCCAATGCAGCCGATACGCCAAACCCGGCGCTCGGGAAGGGGAGAGTGAATGTTTAAATCCATTTTGGTTTTCATCCTGATTTCAAAATCCGAAACGGGTTCGATTGTAATGTTTGGCTCATTTGAAATTCAAATTTGTTTAGGATTTAGGTTTTCATTCCTTACTGGTGCCAACCGTCTTGTCGTTGGAGGGATCCCAAAACTCAGTACCCGACTCGAACAATTTTGAGCCCATTTCCTTGATCGCACTATCGGGGAGTTTCTCCAGTCGTTCGTAAAATGGATGGTGCGACTTTTTGTACGGATTATTGTGCCTCGTGTTGTAGCAGCAGAGCAGCGACCAGCGGGGGGTCTCGGAGGTGTTCTGGTCGGAGCGATGGAGGGTGTTGCTGTGGAAGAACAACACGTCGCCCGGATCGAGTTCCACATAAACCGTTTCTAACACCTTGACCGCCTCGGCCACGCGCTCGGGGTCGGCGCCGGTCTGGTCACCAAAGCGGCCGTGCTCGATGCGGCCCATCTTGTGTGAGCCTTTGAGCACCTGCATGCAGCCGTTGGCCCTTGTGTTGGGATCGATCGCGATGAACGCCGAGGCCAAGTCAGGATAAAGGCATCCGTTTTGATACCAATAGCCGTAGTCCTGATGCCACGACCACGCGCCGCCGGTGCGTGGGCGCTTGATGCTCATCTTGCTGTGATAATGGTACACCTCGTCATCAAGCAGTTGCTCCATGGCGTTGACGATACGTTCGCAGCGGGCGATCGAGCCCCACAAATCTTCCCCCGCCTTGTTCCAGAGTACGAGTTGCGCCTTGCCGCCTTCGCCGTCCCCGAGGTCGTACGCGTGATCCTCGAACGCTTGGTCGGCCTTGGCCGTGGCGTGGAGAATACTGGCTTCCTGGGCATCAAACAGGCCGGGCACGATGAGGTAGCCTTCCTCCCGGAACGCGTTGATTTTTTCAGTCGAAAGATTGGTGGACATTGAGAATTTTGTTGAGGCGAGTCTTACAACCGAAGTCCCCAAAGTCAAAGGGGTATTGGGGATGTTGGGCCGGCGGCTTTCGCCGGTGTGCTACGTCAGTAGTGATCTTTCGTGATAAGAGGTTTCTTGTTGTCCTGTTGGTAGTTTGCCGAGCTGCCGCTTGGCTTGGTGTAAAGGTATTGAAGGGGGTTGGTTAGTGACTGCGGGCCTCTGCCCACTCGAACCCGGAGGACGGAGCCGGCAAGTTGGTCGGAGTTCATCATCCGCTGCACGTCACCCCCTTACGGGCTTGCAACCCGGCGGCCGCGCTCAGGAACAGTAACCCCGCGAGGTCGGCTCGGATGGATCTATGCCAGTTGGCCAGCTTCATTTCGTGCTAAAAGAGTTACTTTATTCTATGACCAGTTTTCCGGTTGCCAAACCTCCAGGAAGGATTGTCGATGCCATTTTCTCAGCAAACGCCATGCCAACGCTTAGCCAAGCGCAAGTGTGACAGGTCTCACTTTTTTTGGCAGAGTCGCCGCCGCGCGAATGAACGATACGACTTGCAGATGGTTCCATCGACTTTTCCCGGCACTGGCTCTCACCATCGCCTCCTGCGTGGCGGGTGCCGGTGAGGTTCGGTTCAATCGCGATATCCGCCCGATTCTCTCGGACAAATGTTTCAAGTGCCACGGGCCGGATGCCAATCACCGCAAGGCCGATTTGCGCCTGGACACCCTTGAGGGCGCGTTGGTTGATCTCGGCGGTTATGCGGCGGTGGTACCTGGCGCCCCGGGCAAGAGCGAGTTGATTACCCGCATCACCACGGGCGACGAGGACGACGTGATGCCGCCGCCCGATACCGGCAAGACACTCAGCGACGACGAAAAGAAGCTGTTCCGCGACTGGATCGCACAAGGCGGCGAGTACGAGGCGCACTGGGCCTACATCCCGCCCAAGCGTCCGTCGATGCCGACTGTCAGCGCCCGCGCTTGGCCAAGCGGCGCGATCGACCGGTTCATCCTCGCGCGAATCGAGAGCGCAAACCTCTCGCTGTCTCCCGAAGCCGATGCTGCCACCTTGGCGCGACGATTGCACTTTGACCTCACCGGCCTGCCGCCGTCGCCTCACTTGGCTAAGCGCTTGGCTAGCGACACTTCTCCGGAGGAGTACGCTCGGGTGGTGGACCAGTTGCTCGCGTCGCCGCGATTCGGCGAGCGCTTGGCAACGTATTGGCTCGACCTCGTCCGTTACGCGGACACAGTCGGCTACCACGGCGACCAGGATCACGCGATTACCCCGTACCGCGACTGGGTCATCAAGGCGTTTAACGACAACCTGCCGTTCGACCAGTTCACCGCCGAGCAACTCGCCGGCGACCTGTTGCCCAACGCGACGGTGAACCAAAAAATTGCCAGCGGATACAATCGCCTGTTGCAGACCTCGCACGAGGGCGGCGTGCAAAAAAAGGAGTACCTCGCCAAGTACTCGGCCGACCGCGTGCGCAATGTTTCCAACGCCTGGCTCGGGGCAACGATGGGCTGCAGCGAGTGCCACGATCACAAGTACGATCCTTTCACGCAGAAGGATTTTTACAGCCTGGCGGCGTTTTTTGCCGATGTGAACGACGACAAGACCTTCAGCGGCACCAACACGCTCCCCACCAAGCGCGAGCCGGAGTTGCAGGTCTTCTCGCCGCTGGATGTCGCGCAGGCCAAGCTCACGCGCACCATGGTCACCGGCCGGATCAAGCCGCGCACGATCCGCGTGCTGCCTCGCGGCAACTGGATGGATGACTCCGGCGAAATCGTCGAGCCGGCCGTGCCGCACTTCCTGCCTGTGTTGAAAAACGGGAACCGCGCGAACCGGCTCCACTTGGCCGAGTGGCTGACGTCCGCCGACAACCCACTGACGGCACGCGTGTTCGTGAACCGCCTCTGGTATCTCCTTTTCGGTTCCGGCCTTTCGAGCACGCTCGATGACACCGGCTCACAGGGCGAGTGGCCAACGCATCCCGGGTTGCTCGACTGGCTTGCCGTCGAGTTCGTCGAGAGCGGCTGGGACGTCAAGCACATCGTCCGACTCATCGTCACCTCCAGCGCATATCGCCAGTCGTCACTTGTCAGTCCGCAGTTGCGCGAACACGATCCGGAGAACCGGCTGTTCATGAGGCAGGGTCGCTTCCGGTTGCAGGCCGAGACCATCCGCGACAACGCACTGGCAGTCGGTGGCCTGTTGAACGACCAGATGGGCGGCAAGGTGGCCAAGCCGTATCAGCCGGCCGGCTACTACTCGCCGATGAATTTTCCCAAGCGCAAGTACTCAGCCGACATGAACGCCAACCAGTATCGGCGCGGTGTGTACGTGCATTGGCAGCGACAGTTTCTGCACCCGATGTTGCGCGCGTTCGACGCGCCAACGCGCGAGGAGTGCACCGCGCAGCGCCCGGTCAGCAACACGCCGCTGGCCGCGCTCACGCTGATGAACGATCCCACATTCGTCGAGGCGGCCAAGGGCTTTGCACTTCGCATCCTCAACGAGGCAGGGGCCACCGATCAGCAGCGCCTGGCTTGGGCGTGGCAAACAGCGCTCGGCCGCGAACCGAGCGGCAAGGAACTAAACGTGGCCAGGGCGTTCCTCGGCGAAACACGCAAACGCTACCAGGCCGACGCAAAGGCAGCCGACAAGTTGCTCGCCGTTGGCATGCTGAAACTGCCCGTCGGCATGGCCAAGCCGGAGACCGCTGCGTGGACTGTGCTTGGCCAGGCGCTCCTGAACCTCAGCGAAACCATCACCCGAAACTGACATGCAACTATCTTCACAAAAAATAGTTACGCTGATAAACCGCCGCTCGTTTCTGAGCCGCACATCGCTTGGCTTGGGTGCCACCGCCTTGGCTAGCTTGGCCAAGCCGGACTGGCTCAGCGCAGCGAGTGAGCCGAATTCCATCGGCGGTTTGCCGGGGCTGCCGCATCTTGCGGCCAAGGCCAAGCGGGTGATTTTTCTCTGCATGGCCGGCGGGCCGTCCCACTTGGAAACGTTCGATTACAAGCCGGAACTGGCGCGACTGGACGGCCAGCCGATGCCGGAGTCGTTCACAAAAGGCCAGCCGATTGCCCAGTTGCAAAACACAAAACTCAAGTGCCTAGGCCCGTTGTTTCCGTTTCGCCGTCATGGGCAGTCGGGCCAGCAGATTTCAGACATGCTGCCCGGCATCGCCGGCATCGCCGATGACATCGCGATCTTGCGCTCGATGCACACCGACCAGATCAACCACGACCCGGCGCACACGGTTATGAACACCGGCACGTCCATCTCCGGCCGGCCAAGCATGGGCGCGTGGGTGACATACGGCCTTGGCTCGCTGAACGAGGACTTGCCGGGGTTCGTGGTGCTGACTAGCGAGGGCGGCCGCAACCCGCAGCCGATCTCATCGCGACAATGGGGCGCCGGTTTTTTACCGAGCCGCCACCAGGGCGTTCAGTTTTTCTCGCAGGGCGACCCGGTGCACTATGTCCGGTCAGCGCCAGGGGTGAATCGCGAACAGCAGCGCGGCTTTGTCGAGACGCTCGGCAAACTCAACCGCCTACGCAACGAGCGGGTCGCCAACCCGGAGATCGACACGCGCATCGCCCAGTACGAGTTAGCGTTTCGCATGCAGGCCAGCGTGCCGGAGTTGATGGACTTTTCCGGCGAGCCGCAGCACGTGCTCGATACCTACGGTGTCAAAGGGATGGACGGATCGTTCGCCGCCAATTGTCTGCTCGCCCGGCGGTTGGCTGAGCGGGGCACACGCTTCATTCACCTGTACCATCGCGGTTGGGATCATCACGGCGACCTGGAGCGATACATGAAAATTTGCAGCGGCCTCTGCGACCACCCAAGCGCGGTACTGGTGAAGGATTTGAAAGCGCGCGGCATGCTCGACGACACGCTGGTGATCTGGGGCGGCGAGTTCGGCCGGACACCGATGTTTCAGGGGAAAGGCTCCGCGGCCGGCCGGGATCACCATATTCGGGCTTTTTCGATGTGGCTCGCAGGGGGCGGAATCAAGGGGGGCATCACCCACGGCGAGACGGATGAACTGGGCTATAACGCCACCAAGGATCGAGTCCATGTGCGGGATCTTCACGCAACCATGCTTCATTTGCTAGGCATTGATTCCAAAAGGTTTACATATCGTTTTCAAGGTTTGGATGCCCGGTTGACAGGCGTTGAGGATGAGGCTCACGTCATCAAATCCATCGTCGCCTAGGCGTCCGTACTTGGCCAAGCGCTTGGCCAAGCGCTTGGCCAAGCCGGAGTTAACGCCGTTAGGTTCAGTGATGTTTTACGAAAAAAGGCTTGACGGAGCGCTGTCTTAGGCGTATCCAACCTCTCTCAGAGATTGGTCGGCCTAACCCTCCGCTTATGAACACCCTCGACAATGAAAAGAGCACCGTCACCAAGCGGGACTTGGCGACTCGGGTACGTCTCGCCCTCAAGCCGGATATCAAACTTCATCAGGCACAAGTCGCAGAAGTGATCTCCCAGACACTCGACGCCATCCGCGATGCCCTGGTCAATGGCAGCCCAGTGGAGTTGCGCAACTTTGGTGTCTTCAAGATTGAGGTTCGGAAGGAACGCATCGGGCGTAATCCCAAGGATCCATCTGTTGATATCCGTATCCCTGCGCGCAAGGTTGTTAAGTTCCGCTCGGGCAAGGAGATGAAGAATCAGTTGGAGGCTTCCCCAATCGAGACCTAAAACACTTAGGCCTCCGAACCCGGCGCTGTCTACAGTCCTGAGTAACGCTCAGGACTTTTCGTTGGCAGCCCGGAGCGCTTCAAGTTCCTCCCAACGCGCATAAAGTGCGGCGCCCTGTTTTTTTGCAGTCTCCAGTTCACTGGTCAGTTCAATGGTTTTCGCACCGTGCTTCGAATGAAACTCCGGGTCGGCGAACAGGCTCTCGATCCGGGCCACTGACTCTTCATCTTTGAGGATCGCCGCCTCCATGCCCTCAAGTTCGGCTTTCTCTTTCCAAGTCATCTTGCGCGGCTTGGCCGTGGGTGCGTGGCTTGATTCGGCATTGGCCTGGGTGGCTACTGGCGGCTTGGCCAAGCGCTTTTTTCGCGCGGCAAGTTTTTCGCGGTAGTACTCGTAGTCGCCCTCGTTGTATGCAACCTGTCCGTCGCCTTCGAACGCGATGATGCCGGTGCAGACCCGGTTTAGAAAATAACGGTCGTGACTCACCACCAACACGCAGCCGGAGAATGCCAGCAGCGCCTCCTCCAGCAACCGCAATGTCGGCAGGTCGAGATCGTTGGTCGGCTCGTCCATGATCAGGAAGTTGCCGCCATGCTTGAGAATGCGCGCCAACAGTAGCCGGCTTTTCTCGCCGCCGGATAGGCTCTTGACCTTCATATTGATCCGCTTGGGATCAAAGCCGAACCGCTGCAAGTACGCCCGAATCGCCAGCTTGCCGTTGCCAAACGAGATCGTGTCTGCGCCTTCGGCAACCTCCTGTAGCAGCGTCTTTTCCGGGTCGAGTTGCACTCGTTCCTGGTCCACGTAGTTGAACTGGGTCAACACACCTGTTTTTTGGCTGCCACCAGTCGGGGCAAGCTGGCCTAGCACAATCCTGAGTAAGCTTGTTTTACCCAGGCCGTTGCGGCCACAAATGCCGATGCGCATGCCGGCCTCAAACTTGAAGTCGAACCGCTCAATCAACTCCCTGCCGCCCAGTTCGAGGCTGACGTTGATCAGGTCCACCACGCGGTTGGCCAACTGTCCCGGCGGCGGGATGATCAAATCCATCGACAACTCTTTGTCCGAACCTTGCGTGTTTTTGATTGAGTGAAACTTGTCCACACGAAACTTGGCCTTGGTCGTGCGCGCCTTCGGGCCGCGGCGAATCCAGTCCAGTTCGCGGCGCAGGAAACGCTTTCGCTTCAACTCAGTTGCTTGCTCGTTTTCCATCCGGGCGAGATTCGACTCGAGGTAGTCGGAGTAGTTGCCCTTGTGCGTGTGAAAACGGCCGGCCTGCAACTCAACGATGTGGTTGCAGATTTCATCGAGGAAATACCGATCGTGCGTGGCGACGAGAAATGCGCCGCGAAACTTTTTCAGGTACTGCGCCATCCACTCGATCGAGTCGGTGTCGAGATGGTTGGTCGGCTCGTCGAGAATCAGCAGATCGGGATTGGAGACGATGGAGCGACAAAGGGCGACCCGCCGCTTTTCGCCGCCGGACAACGTGCCCATCAACCGGTCCGCAGCGGGAGTGTTCAAATGCATCATCGCCGTCTCGATGCGTGTCTCGATGTTCCACGCATCGGCGGCGGCGATTTGCTGCTCCAGCTCGGTCTGCCGGTTCGAGTCGGCGGGCAGCGACTCGTACTCGTCGAGCAGCTTGAATTGATGCGCCGCCCCGTCGCGGATCGTATTGAGCACGGAGACGCCGTCGGCAGCCTCGAGCCCCTGCGGCAGATAACCGATCCCCAAGCCGGAGCGCGGAGTGACTTTACCATCATCAGCTTGCGTGATGCCGGCGAGAATTTTAAGAAACGTCGACTTGCCGCAGCCGTTGCGCCCGACCATCCCAAAGTGATCGCCATCTCGGATTGTCAACGACGCCGACTTGAGTACCTCGTTGTCGTTGAACCGAACCTTGAGTTCGGAGGCGTCGAGCAATGTGATTCGTGATGTTTGTGACATCGTGGATGATTTGTAGCGCTTGGCCAAGCGAGGCGCAGCGGATTAAGATTCCTTTTGGTCCGGCGGAACCTTCGAGAGATTTAGTTCGCCGTTGTTTTGCTCGAAGTAACTTGCGGCCCAGCCACTCGCGAAAAGCAGCACCGGGTTGCGCTCCGAATCCCAGCCAAACCGCGAGCCGGTCGGTGGCGAAAGCTTGTCCATCTCCTCCTCGCTGAACTCCGCCGGCAGCCAGCGCATGACCTGCCACGGCGCGGGCTCGAGCCGCGAGACGGCGTTGTACTCGCTCTCGAGCCGGAACTGCACCACGTCAAACTGCAACGGCCCCACCGCCGCCAACACCGGCACGGCGATCGTGCTGCCCTTCAGGCTCAGGCACTGGATCGCGCCCTCCTGCAGCAACTGCTCCAGCCCCTGCCGGAACTGCTTGAACTTGCCGGTGTCGCTGTTGTGCAAATACGAAAAACTCTCCGGCGTGAAGCGCGGGATCTCGTGAAAGCTTGTCGCTTTGTCCGTGCTCAGTGTGTCGCCGATGCCGAAGTCCGCATGGCCCACCAAGCCGATGATGTCGCCGGGGAACGCCTCGTTCACCGTCTCGCGTTCCTTGCCGAACAACCGATGCGAACTGGCCAAGCGCACCTTCTTTCCGGTGCGTGAATGATACACCATCATGTCGCGCTCAAATTTTCCGGAGCAAATGCGAATGTACGCGATGCGGTCGCGATGCTTCGGATCCATGTTCGCCTGAATTTTGAAAATGAAGCCGGAAAACTGCTCGTCGTTTGGCTGGATGAATTTACCGGCGGACGGACGGCCCTGCGGCGGCGGCGCGTGGTGCAGAAATCCTTTGAGGATCAACTCGACGCCAAAATTATTCATCGCACTGCCAAAGAACACCGGGGTCGTGCGGCCGGCGAGAATCTCGTCGCGATCAAACTCCGCACCGGCGATGTCGAGCATCTCAAGTTCCTCCGTGACCTTGGCCAAGGTCTCCCCCGGCACGCGCTCTTTCACGAAGTCGTCCGAGATGTCGCCGACCTCGACCGGTGCCATGTACGCGCCGCCGGTCGTGCGCTCAAACAAATGCACCTGCTTGGCCAAGCGATCGAACACGCCCTTGAAATCCGCGCCGTCGCCGATCGGCCAGTTCACCGGAAACGGCTTGAGTTGGAGCACGCTCTCGACTTCGTCCAGCAACTCGATCGCGCCTTTCGACGGCCGATCGCATTTGTTGATAAACGTGAAGATCGGCACGCCTCGCTGGCGGCAGACCTCGAACAACTTCCGCGTCTGCGCCTCGATGCCCTTGGCGGCGTCGAGCACCATCACCACCGCGTCCACGGCGGTGAGCACGCGGTAAGTGTCTTCGGAGAAATCCTTGTGCCCCGGAGTGTCGAGCAGGTTTATCTGAAATCCTTGATAATCGAATTGCAGCACCGTCGAGCTGACCGAGATGCCGCGCTTGCGCTCCAGTTCCATCCAGTCCGACGTCGTCGCACGCTGGTTTTTGCGGGAACGCACCGATCCTGCCAACTGCACCGCGCCACCGTAAAGAAGCATCTTTTCGGTGAGGGTGGTTTTACCGGCGTCCGGATGGGAAATGATGGCGAACGTGCGCCGTCGGCTGATCTCTTTCTGCATGGTTAGAAAACCAGAAGGGCGCGGACTGTACCAAAAGCCGAAAGAGCAACAAGAACAATGCCCATCGACACAAGGTCAACTGAGCAAGCAAAGGAATCCTGCTACAGCGAGTTGGATTTTTTGGAAACCACGAATAAACGCAAATAGACGCCGATTTCAGACAACCGAACGCAAAGAACGTGGAGCGTGCATTCTCTGCCTGCGTGTCCCTCACCCAGCGGGAGAGGGCAGGGGTGAGGAAGAAAACTAACAATATTAAAAATGTCTAAAAAGGAATTACAAAGTATTATAGTGTATTATGTTGACATTAAAACCCGTTATATGGTCTTTTTCTTAAGTTGAATTATGATTGAAGTTGATGATTTTAAGGCGTTCGATGCTCATGAGGTGGCGGAAATGCTGTGCCTCAAGTATCGGACGGTGACGCGCTACATACAAGCCGGCCAAATCCGCGCGCGAAAAATCGGCAAAAAGTACTTCGTCACCGAGCAGGACGTCAAAGGCTTCATTCTCGCCCAAGAAACCAACGTCGAAACAGCCAAAACCCAAGAAAACGACCCGTACTTAGGCGCAATCAGGGAAGATTAACGATAAAGTTAGTCTTTCGCTGTATTTTCGGCGAGCCAAGCTAGGTATTTTCGGCTGCCGGCGGTTAGGGGGAGGGCGACGAATTCCGTGGTGTCGTAGGGGTGAATCTCCCGAACGGCTCGCTCCAGCTTGGGCAGTAGTTGCTGCCGCGTCTTGAAAATGATCAGCACCTCGTCGCTGCTTTCGAGTTTCCCCTTCCACCAGTAGTGCGACTCGACCGCTGGGACGATGTTGGCGCAGGCGGCGAGCTTGGCCTTCAGCGCAGCCTTGGCCAAACGGCGGGCCAAGTCCATATCCGGCGCGGTGACCAACACGACGGCAAAATCTTCCGGGACACTCATGCACCCCAGCTAACTTGGCTAAGCGGCGAAGGTCAATTTCCTTGACCGGCCTAGTACTTGGCCGAACGCTGCCGTTGTTCAACGAATTATGAAATTTATCAGCTATCTATTTGTGTTCTCGGTGGCGCTTGGCCAAGCGGTGGCGGAGGAGGATTGGCCTTCGTTTCGTGGGCCAAAAGCGCTTGGCGTATCCGACAACGCCAATCTGCCGATCGAGTGGAGCGACAAAAAAAATGTCGAGTGGAAGGCCGCCGTGGCGGGGCTTGGCTGGTCGGGCCCGGTCGTGCACAGCGGGCGGGTGTACCTTACGACGGCGGTCAGCGACGGCGAATTTGAGAAGCGCAAGCCGGGCCTTTACTTCGGGGGCGAGCGACGGGAACCGATCAAGCATATGCATCACTTTCTGGTTTTGTGCCTTGAGTTGGCGACAGGTGAGTTTCTTTGGCAGAAGGAGGTGTTGGCGGCTCAGCCTCTCACGCCGATTCATGTGAAGAACAGTTATGCTGCCGAGACGCCGGTGACGGATGGCGAGCGGGTGTACGCCTACTTCGGCAGTCACGGTCTTTACTGCCTCGACATGACCGGCAAGGTGATTTGGAAAAAAATGTTCAAGCCGTACAAGATGCGCAACGCTTGGGGTACCGGTGCCTCGCCGGTTCTCGACGGGAACCAGTTGATCATCGTGAACGACAACGAGGAGGAAAGCTGGGTGGCGGCGTTCGACAAACTCACTGGCAGGGAGTTGTGGAAAACCAAGCGCGACGAGCCGAGCAACTGGGCCACGCCGTTTGTCTGGAAGCACGACGGCGGCAAGGAACTGGTTCTGTCCGGGCGTCGTCGCACGCGCTCATACGATTTGTCCGGCAAGGAGCTTTGGAGTTTTCAATGGAAGTCGAAGACGTCGATTGTGATCCCGACGCCGTTTGCGGCGCACGGGCTGCTCTACGTTGCCTCCGGTTACGTGGGCGATCGGGAGAAACACGTGTATGCCATTCGACCCGGGGCCAAGGGCGACATCTCAATTCGCTCCGGCGAGGACAGTAACAAATTCGTCGCGTGGTACGACAAGCGAGCCGCGCCGTATAACCCCACGCCGTTGGTTTACGGCGATGAATTTTACACGCTGTACGACTTTGGTTTTCTCGCCTGTCGCGATGCCAAGACGGGCAAACTGCACTACGTTAAGGAGCGCATCAATCCGGACAAGCCAGCCGGCTTCACCGCGTCGCCCTGGGCGTATCGCGGCCATGTCTTTGCGTTGAGCGAAGCCGGCGACACGTACGTTTTTAAGGCGGGTGAAAAATACAAGTTGGTTCGTGTTAACCACACTGGCGGCATGAGCATGGCCAACCCGGCCCTGGCCGGCGACCGCCTTCTCATCCGCAACCAAACCCACCTCTTCAGTATCCGCGAAAAGAAATAGCGCTTCGCCAAGCGCTTGACTTCATTCCGGAACCAGTAGGCACAGGGGGAGTGGAGTCCCTCACCGGGGGCAGGCAATCCGTTAAGTCTAGTGTCAAAACTCTTTTAAAACCTCCTCATGGACGGGGGTTTGAAAGGGTAATCGCGCCGTGTGAATGAGAGGGGGGTGAGCGGCGGCAACGGGCCTAGGCCGTGCATGGATGCCTCAAGCCCGGTGACTTCTACCCACGGTCCAGCCGCAGCTATTCACCCGCTCGGTGAGATTATATTGCCAGCTGCTTGGGTTTATTTCCGTTTAGCCTTTACCCCGGCTCCCGCCTTGGCTCCGCCGGTTTTCTTTTTGCCCTTCGGCCGGCCGACCTTCTCCCAAATGGGAGCGTTGGGGGTGGGGGGCAGTGTCTCAATGGTCACGTCCTTGAACTGCACCACCGTCTTGCCGTTGCCGTGGATCTGCAGGCCGATCTGTCCGTCCTGCGGGATGTTCGGCTCCGCCTCCGTGTAGTCGAGGGCGGCCACGCCGTTGATCCACGAGCGGATGCGCGTGCCTTCGGCGCGGATGCGGTAGTCGTTCCAACCGTCCTCCTTAACGGCGCGGTTGACCGCGTCCGCATCGGCAGACTCGCCGATCACTTTTCGGCGGCGTGACTCGTCGTATAGTTTTCCCCACCAGCCCCTGCCGGCGTCCACCTGGTAACCGATCATTTCGTGGCTGTCTGGCACCCGCACGCTGCGAATCTGGATGCCGGAATTAACAAAGCCCTCTGTCCCCGTGATGCGGATCTTCAGCCGCAAATC
>Ga0115000_10000969_pt1 | contig 26193 bp, 40 predicted proteins | sample ArcticOcean_MG_C_6_FD_89690 | JGI IMG/M metagenome (GOLD analysis project Ga0115000, IMG submission 89690) | Marine microbial communities from western Arctic Ocean - ArcticOcean_MG_CB8_128 | ecosystem: Environmental > Aquatic > Marine > Oceanic | place: Arctic Ocean: Canada Basin | collected... | reverse complement strand
CGACATGGATCAAGAGTACACGAAACATGTTGACCAAATTCATAAGGATGTTCTAGATTTTGGATACTAAAGAGATAGACAGGGTAACTGGTAATCCAGACAATCTTATAATGAGTGATGAGCTTGAGGCAATACTGTCTGAAGATAAGTCTCTATACAAGACAGGCACAGAAGATTGCGTTCTCACATCGGGCGACGAAGATCACCTTGCCAGTCTTATAAAAATCATTAAAGAAAACTCCACTTATAAGTTTGTTTTGTCTGTGCCAACGCTCTCCATAGGAGATGTGTTTGAAGAGAGAACATACTCGCTAACAGTGGATGGGTATGAATTCTGTCAATCTCACCCAACAGTCGTATGGGAAGATAGTCGCTTAATTTTCACAGCAAGGAGAATAATTAAATGAAGCAATATAAGTTTGAATTTGATAAGTTCGTAAAAGATCTTGAAAAACGACAACGAGTTTCTGACGTCGAAAACGACAACGTTCAAGAAGAGGAAACATATGCCAGACAGTACGAGAATAAGTACAGAGAGCATCCTCATAATCAAATAAAGTACGACCGGAAGATAAAAGATGATAAATAATATTGACAGAATTATCAAAAGAGAGACACTCAAGGCCATTAGCTCTATTTTGGAAAGTAATTTAGGCAATCCGTCAGAAGAGCAAGAAAGAGAGAGGCAGCGGCAGCAGTCCAAGGAGACTTCAGCAAGAGGCGTCACATCAAGCGACAGTTCTTCAAAAAAGACAGATGAGGCTGAAGATGCAGACGAAGAAAAGCAAGCCAAGACAGCTGATGATGAAAAAAGAGAAGATAGAACCGGCGGAAAAGGAACAGCTGATTCCCCCAAGATGAAAACTCCGGATCTAAAGCAATTAAAAAAGCCGACTGTAGTCAATGTCATTGATAAGCTTAATGCCCTCCGAGGTGGAAAGTCGTTAAAAGAGCCAGAAGTTCGAAAATCTTTTGGCCAGTACTTTGACAGTTTAAACACAGCTGAGCGACAGTCCTTGCTGTTGTTTGTGACAGGTATCGCACAGATTCTTTCTGGTGTGGAAACAGGTGCCGAAGCAGTCGATCCAGGCGATGCAGGTCTTAGTCTGAAGGGTGACGTGACATCAGCGAAGTCTGATCAACGACCAGAAGAAAAAGACAAGTCTAGAGAAGGGACAACTGACAATCCGATAGTAGTTGGAGAAACTGCTAACAAATCAAGGATTCTAAGGGCCCTTACTGAGTATAGAAAACACACATAAAAGTGGCATATTTTCACGCCCACAGCATATTTAACTCTAGGCCACTAAATGCACATGATAGGCCCAGCATCACAATAGGAAAAATAATCAATGAAGTCCTTAAAAGAAGTTTATTTTAATAAGAAAGCTAAAGCTTTAAATGCAAAAGACTTAAGATCGCTTATTATGGAGGTCGTCACTGAAGATGCTAATCCTTCTGGCGTAGATCCTAAAAGGTTCCCTCTCGAGCTAAGCGCAGCTGCTGCTAAATCAGGAGAAGAGGCTGAGCAGCTAGCCACGGGCGGAGATTCTGACGGAGAAGAGACCGATGATATCGTCCAGGCTGAACCGGGTGAACTTGCTGTTAAAAAACTCAAGCCGTCTCAGAGCTCTATGGACATTGAAAAAGCTGTAATATTTGCTATTGCAGCACTTCGAAAGGTAGAACCATTCCCCGGTGGACCAGGAGGAGATCTTGGTGCTATTATTACTAGTGATGATCATATAATGGACGGACACCACCGCTGGATAGCCACAGGTATGGTAGATCCAAGTGCTTCAGTTGGAGGATACATTGTAGAGTTTCCAGCGAAGCAAATGATTGCTGCACTCAATATGATTACAGTAAAATTAGGAATAACTTCTGGCAAGCCCGGCTCCGGCGGATTCGATCAGTTTAATGAGACAGGTATTAAGTCGGAGCTACAAAAAGCCGTGACTAATGGTGTTTGGTCAGGATCAGCTGAAGAGACACAGGCTGCCTTAGAAGAGTTTACTGGAGAGACCGGGGAAGCTGCGGTCGACGCCGCGGCGGCAAAGATGGGCGAAAACGTAGCGCAACTAACACTTTCAGTGCCCGGCGGATTTCCGGAAAGGCCTGATATGCCAGTTATTAGCGCAAAAAAAGGTCATCTCAAGCAAGCAATCAAACTTTTAAAAACAGGCCAAGTTGATCTTAACGAGCCTTATGCGGAAGATACCGACACCAAAACTCAGAAAGAGAGCACAGGAAACAAAGGTGATCTTGTCATGGAGCGCTGGAAGAGATTAGCGGGTATTCTGTAAGAAAAGGCACACGACTTTAATGACCAATTCATCTTTAAGATATATGATCAGACGAGTTCTGGCTGAGAGTGTCAGATCAGAAAAAACTAAATTTAAAGCAGTTTTTTTAGATGCTTATTCTGATTACAAGATTATGTCTCCTCGCGGCGAGGGCGAAAAAGAAGTAAGATTTGGTTTGAAGGACGCAACTAAAACGACGTCAGATCAAGAAGCCCAAGATCTTATTACAAAGCTAGGGTACGAGATTTCAGAAGTAATACCGCCTGGGGCAGCTGGTTCAAAAACAGGAAAATACAAGACGTATACAGTAAATCAACCCGGGTCTGACTCGTTTGCTGTTGTTTACGGTTCTGCTAATAAGGGTGAAAAGTTTGAAGCAGAGCTTCATGCAGACTTATTAGGCGCAATGCCTGGCGGACTAGGGGATGTATTTTTAGGTGCTATCGGAATTTCAAGAGAGGACGTACTTGAAGTTGAACCCTTTGCGCCACCACGCAGAAGACCACTCACGGCGGAAATAACCGATGTGGGCTCAGCAATATCTGATATTACGATTCGTGTTAATACACCTGATGGTGAGAAGCGTCTATTCATATCGTTGAAAGATCCTGCTGGAGGCACTTTTGCAAACCAAGGATACGGTTCAGGTTTTTCAGAAAACCCAGACGGAACAATTTCTTCCGCTAGTCACCGACTTGATGATTTTGTTGAAGCATTAGGCATTGATAAAGATAAAGTAGCAAGAGGCGTCTCTGACTATGCCTTGAGTAGAAAAAGTGATGCTGATATATGTCAAGTTCAGAGCGATGATTTCGACGCCGCGAAGATTTCTAATTATTTAGGATCAGCGCTAGGCTACGGATACATATACGCAAGACAAAGTAAGCAAGGTTTTCATATAATACAGCTTGATTCTCCTGAAGACACTAAGAAGATCGTAGGCAATCCTACAGCTGTGACAGTAAGATACGCAAGGCAATGTGGCGAAGGAAGAACCGAAAGATCTAAAGGAACAACTGCTTCTATAGAAATGGACAACGGCGCAAAATATTCAGTTGCACTTCGAAACGCTTCAGGTAAAATAAGACCTTCTGAAATGAAGATACAGATCTTAAGATACCCAGACCCAGAAATCGATGTAGAAGATTTAAGCGAAAGTGTTATAAGAACACTCTTAGAAGAGCTGACGAAGTCTGACAAGAAAGAGATCGAGCGCCTTGCAAAAAAGCAAGCCAAGGCAATGTTCGACAAAGAGATATCTTTTGCAATAGAGAGAGAGATTAAAAAGAGAAATGGAGTATTTGACAAGCAGGCTAACAATGCCATTACTTCACGATTTAAGAATGCTAAATCAGACAAAGACTTCGACGACGCAGTCATCCGTGTCTCTAAGCGTGTCCTAAAAGCACTCCATGACTTACATTACAAGCGAGCTAATTTAGTCGACAAAATGCCTGTTCCTAAGTCGTAACTAGATAACTCTTTCAATAACGATACTTATTTGTATCAACGAAAGCAGGAGTTTAATATGAGTGTAGGAGCAGTAGGAAGTTCAGGAGGAGCCGGATCTTCAGGAGGCGCAGTCGGTGCATCATCTCCAGCAGGTTCATCTGGAGCGGGCGTCGCAGCCACACCCGCCGCAGCTGATGCAGCCTCTGGTACCGGAGGAAATAAGTCCTTAGGATCGGGCGTAACCGACGAAAAATCCGGCCCTAGTATGAAAATTGAAAATAACAACTCAATGCAAATGAGTACGCAGAATTTTATAGAAATGCATAACTCGTGTCAGTCTTCGAACTCTGTCAGCGCTATGGAAGGCCCGCAGAGCGGAGAACTAGATCTTCAAAAGCTTATTGAAATGATGATGCTAATGATGATGATGAAAATGATGCAAGAGATGCAAGGGTGAGAAGCAAGAGATTACCCACTTGCAGGATAATTAAGTACTAGAATGGCCACTTTACATATATTTGATTTTGATGACACATTAGTAAGCAGCGAGGCAAAAGTGTATGTGAGCAAAGCTTCTGGAGAGACCCTCGAGATGTCTTCTGAAGACTACGCAAAATACAGGCCAGCCGAAGGAGATACTCAGGACTTTAGTGACTTCGACTCGTACCCACAAAATCCTGAAATCATAGAACCAGTCTTTGCAGAGCTCAGGTCTGCTATAGCACTCGATGGACCATCAGCAGTAGTTATTCTAACTGCAAGATCGAATCCGAGCCCAGTGCGCGCTTTTTTAGATGCAAATAAAATACCAAAAATAGAAATTAAAGCAACAGGATCTTCTAGTCCTATGGAGAAGGCAAAGTATATACTCGATAGGGTGATGCAAGAAGATATTGACGAAGTAATAGTATTTGAAGACAACGTCAGAAACTTGAGGACGATTAGAAAAGAGCTAACCCCTACGGGCGTAAAACTTAAGACAAATCGAGTAAGTAATGGAATCGTGTCAAAGATGATAGAAGATATATCTTTAACTTTGAAACATGTCTATCAAATATTGTAATATTACAGCATACGGAAACACTATGAACAAATCATTACAAGAAGCAATTCTAAAACAAAAAGCAAGACGGGCAATAAAAAAAGCCGTTAAGAAAAAAACAATATCTGAAGAAACGAGTCTATACGCTACTTTCGTAGAACCGTTTGCTGATGTGGTCGAAGCCGCAAATCTCGCAACGCAAGATATTCTAAATAGCTCTCTAATGTTTGTCAACCTGTTGTTCTTTACATGGGATCCGAAAAAAGGAGCAGAAAAGCTTAAGAAGCACGATGAGAGAGCATCAAAAATAGCTGAAAAGTGGAAACCTTTGATGGAAAAGACAGACGCAGCACTCGCCACAGGTGATGCTGACATTCTTGCTCTTACATTTGCCCCGGGAATATACGCCCTAGACTCAGTTGCAGGAACCGCCTACACAGCTGCTGAGGGAATGGGGGAATTCCTTTCAAACACAGGTATCAAGGAGAGTCTTCTAAGCGTAATTCCAGGTATTCCATTCAAAATTGACTATGTCGACGACGGTAACGAAGGAAAATCAACTCTAGAAAAAATAGAAATGCTCTTCCTGGGTGGAGTAGTTGCAGCTTCTGCTGTAGACGTAGTCAAGTCTGCGACCTCTGAGTCCTTTAAAAGCCATAAAAATAATAGATTTCTTTTTGAAGCCGCAGACGCCGGAGACTTTATCAAAGACTTTAATGAGTTTATGGAAGATACCGGTGTAAAGGACGAGCTTAAAAAGACAAGAGATGCTCTAATTGATAATTTAAAAGTCACAGTAGAAGAATTTGAAAATGAATTTGACAGCCGAGAAGCACCTCTGACAAACCTCTCTAATTCAGAGACATTTGAAGATTTTATAAAAGTCTTAGATGACATGAAAAAGTCTGTAAAAGAATCTGTTCTGCTCAAGTCACTAAGTCTGCTGTCTGAGCAAGAAGCTCCTCCGTCCGCGAGCTTCGACGCAGAAAAAATGAAGAGGGAACTAGAAGACTCAGCGAAGAAGCTGGCACAAGAAGAAGACTTTAAAAAGAAGACACAGGAAACAGCATCTAAAGAAGATATCACAGAAGAAGAATATCTCAAAGCTGCTCAAAAAGTAATTTTCTTAGATGCCAGAGAGGGCGTTAATAGCAAGATTGAAGAAGGTTTAAAAGACCTAAAGCGCCAGATAGGAGAGCCTGTCGCAGAGCTGCTTCCTTCTAACAAAGCACTTGAAGTGATAAAAAAGACCAAAGAAGGCATAAAATTTGCAGATTTTGTAGAAACCACTAAACGAAAGTTTAATTTAAGTTAGTATTATTAGTACACTGTATTGATACATGATACACTATCTTAGAAAACAATTTTATGGAGATGTTTAGATGACTACAAGCCAGTTTAAGAATTGGATGCCAGAAATAATGTACGAAGAGGGTGAAGCTACCGAAAGCCTTACCAGTAACATTCCTTTTATACCTGTTCCTGAAAATGAACAAATGCCAATGTTTCTTTTTATTTTTGAGTCTAAAGAAACCGGCGAATACGAGCCTGGCCCAGAGGGTGAAGAACTCCCAGTAACAGAGATGGAGCTTTACCAGTACGCAAATATGAACTACCTCAAGACAAGACTAGACACAGACACTTTTGATGCGGTCCGAGCTGCCTTAGGTCTTGAGACAGTCACAGAAGCAGCCTCTAAAGGCAAAGAGATAACTCAGCGGATTAGAGACAACTTAGGCAATAATTTAGAGACCTAGCGTTGTAAATACCGATCCATTTTCTTATAATTGTATGTTCAATAGCAAACTATAGGAGGATGCATGAGTAATCGCAAAGACTACCTAACAAGATCTGACGCCCTTTTCGCTTTAAGAAAAATGAAAAAGTTTCATAATGATCTAGACAGTGTCATGACAAGAAATGGGTTTAGCCTCTTGGAGAATTTAGGTAGAAGAAATATTTTACTTTCATGTTCTCAAGAAAAATTCTTTTCTGATGCCCTGGCCAGAAGATATGATGTCATTAATGACGGCCGCACTGGTGAGCCTGATATCATGATAAAAAGTCTAGGAAGAGAACTAGAATGTAAATTGACTTCTCGCCAAAAAAGCGGCGCGATTTCTTTTCAGACAGACTATGCCACTCTAAAGAAAAAGAAGAAGCTTGATTACTTGTACGTCGTAGCAAATAAGACGTTCGACGAGTTTGCTGTAATACACTACACAGATCTTACTACAGCAGATTTTCGAAAAGTGTCCACAGGCGCCCGCGGCAAGACCCAGCTCATGAAACATAAGGCAATTGACAGAGCATCAGTCTTGCTAGGCGGATTTGAGAATATTAATGAAAGAGAGCTCAAGAAGCTTAATGACCAGCTCTCTAGTCAAAAAGTCTCGCCATCCCGCCGGAAAAAGTTGTTAAAGTCTATAGAGTATTGGGAAAAAACGCCTACCAAGTATTCAATAGCACTGGAGGGAATCAATGCCATTAAAAGTCAGTGATATTATCTTTTTGATGGACAGAAAGTCCCGGGATATAGTACCATGCAGGGTCATTGAAAGGGTCGCCACAACTACGCTGGAAGGTGAAAGTATTCATCATATAATTCAGCCTGCTTCGGGCGAGAGCCTTAAGCTAGAAGACTATAACTCTCCTTGGTTCAATAATCTAGAAATGGCAAGAGAATTTTTGCTAGAATCGGCGAAAAGCCTCATTGATGTTTCTATCAACAGAGCCTCAAAAGCAAGGGATAAAGTATTTGGGACTGAAAAAGACGACGCTCAAGACCCACAGGCCAGTGATATCGGAGATTTTTTAAATAATTCTGCAGTTCTAGTGCAAGAAGCTCCAGATAGTGTTAAAATAGATCTAGGTAATGGGCAGACAGCATCAGTCACCCTGCCAAAAGGAATTCTCGATGCGGAAAATACTGCTAGTTGACACATACAACATGATTCATAGATCCCGATTCGGTTGGAACTCAGGCGATCATGCAATAACATTTACATTCTTCAGATCACTAAGATCAGAAATAGAGCGACACAGCCCAGACAAAGTCTATATCGTCTCAGAAGGTCGCCCTGTACACAGAGAAAAAATAAACCCAGACTACAAGGCTAATAGAGTACCTTTAAAAGATCCCGACTTTCATCGGCAAAAAAGAGATATCTTTGAATTATGTAAGCTCCTTCCAGTCACGGTAATAAGACACCCTGACTTTGAATGTGACGATGTAATTGGACACTTGACAGACGTAACCCATAAAATGGACAAAGTGGTGATATGCTCTTCAGATAGTGATTTTATTCAACTAATAGAAGATGATAGAGTGTTTTTGTGGAACCCTGTCAAGAAGAAGTTTGTTGAAAAATGGCCAGTAGACTATGTCCTCTGGAAGTCTTTGCGCGGAGACAAGACGGACAATGTGCCTGGAATCAAGGGAGTAGGAGACAAAACTGCTTTTAAGCTAGCATATGACAAAGAGCTTCTTGAAAATTTTCTAACACCGGAAAAAAGAAAGATTTTTGAAAGTGCTATGACGCAGATAAGACTTGCTTCTATTGAAAAAGAAGATGAAAAAATAGAAGAAAAAGACTATACTTTTGATGAAGGATCTTTAAAAAATGCCTTCACAACGAGACAGTTTAAATCCATAATTGAAAAAGCATGGCCTAAGTGGCAAAATTCTTTGGAGGGCTTAAATGCCAAACGAACAACTAAAGCTGAATGAAACTCAGTATCTGAGAGATCAGAAACTAATTAGAGAAACTGAATATGCCTACAGAGCAGGCGACCTGATCATTGCAGAAGACCCTGTTACAGGTGAAAAGAGAGTAGTAGGCCAGACAGGCATACTCACAGAGTCAAATAGGAGAGTCTTAAAAGGATGAGTGAAATATCTACATTAAAGTTTCATTCTGAAGCTAGGACAAAAATGATAGAAGGCGTTAAAAAGCTTTCAAAAGCTGTTAGCGTGACTCTCGGACCTAAGGGAAAGAATGTAGCTATAGTAAAGCGCGGCTGTCGACCTCATTTGACAAAAGATGGAGTCACCGTCGCAAGCGCTATTAACCTAAAAGACGATTTCGAAAATCTAGGGTGTCAAATAGTAAAAGAAGCAGCTCAGCGCTCAGCAGACGTCGCCGGCGATGGCACAACTACTGCCACAGTCTTGGCCGCGGCAATGCTAGAAGACGGCCACCGACTCTTAGAGACAGGCCATGATGCTCGAAGTGTTGTGTTAGGCCTCGAAGCCGCATGCAACGATGTGCTCGAAGAGCTGGAGAAATCAAGAGTAAAGCTAGAAGATCATGAACAACTGATCTCTGTCGCTACTATCTCAGCCAACGGCGAAAAAGAAATAGGTAATCTCATTGCGGAGGCTATTGAAAGTGTAGGCGCCGAAGGCCCAATATCTGTAGAAAATGCTAGAGGCTTCAAGACATGTCTTGAAGTAGTAGAGGGAACCGTCGTCGATAGGGGTTATCTTTCACCTTATTTTGCCACGAACCAAACAAAAGGTGTTGCAGAATTAGAGAAAGTATTAATTTTCATGTACAATCAGACACTGACGAGCGCGAAGACCATCTTACCTGTCCTGGAGTACGCGGCATCTAATAATAAAACGCTTTTAATCGTCGCCAACGATGTGACTAATGAGGCACTTCAAACATTAGTCCTAAATAAAATGAAAGGCGCTCTAAGTGTGTGTGCTATCAAGGCACCTGAGTTCGGAGGAGCCAGAACGCAAGCTCTACAAGATCTTGCAGCTGTTTGCGGAGGAAGGGTGATTGCGACTGATGCCGAAGATCATTTAGGCGAAGATATCGGAAAAGTGTTGGGGTATTCGGAAAAAGCCGTCGTCGACAAGCATGGGACGCTTCTAATAGGCACAAACGGTGACAAAGAAGACATTCAAAAGAGGATCGATTCCGCAAAACAAGCATTGGCGTCGTCAAGCACGTCAGAATCAGACTTTGGTGTCCTCGAGAGGCGAATTAGAAGGATGAGTGAAGGCATCGCGATCATACGAGCCGGCGGCTCTACAGAAGTAGAAATGTATGAACGAAGAGACAGAATCGACGACGCATTGTGCGCATCGAGGTCTGCAAAGAAATCAGGCATCCAGCCAGGTGGTGGCTCAGCCCTTTCGCACGCAGCTAAAAAGTGCGGAAAGCGCAAAATTGCCATTAAGGGAAAGAGTCCTTCGTACATATCAGCATATGATGCATTTTTAAATATTTGTCATTCCCCGCTAAAACAGATCGTAAAAAATTCTGGCGAAGTTCCAGAAATAGTCGTTAGAAAGGTCTTGAAGAACAGCTCGTTTTCTTTTGGGTACAATGCTAGCACTGGAGAGTACGGTGACATGTTCGAAATGAAAATTATTGACCCTCATGACGTCGTAAGCTCTGCTCTCTTGCATGCAACCTCAGTTGCATGCAATATTTTGTCAATCGGATGCGCAGTATCAATTGACGGTACAAAAACAGAAGACGGGATGGGTTTAATAGAAGAGTTATAAAAACTAGTGCAATTTATTGAGATATGTGATATAATATTATATGAAGTTATTACTAACTTGCCAACACTTAAACAGGAGAATTAAAATGGGCAAGAGATTCGACTTTGAGTTTAATCCTTTTACGCTAGAGCAACTTCGGGCAATGTCCGAAGACGAAATCGCAACCAACATTAACAGATTTAGGCGACTTATTAAAGAAGCGATAAATACAGGGATAAGAACAATTACTTTTGAGACAGAGTTGTGTTATCTAGATCATGAGCGTCAAATGAGATCGAATACTGCGAAAGCACATCGATCTTACGCGCGCCCAGATCGCTTCAAGAAATTTGATCGTAGGAGATAAAATGTCAAAAGATTTACAAACCTTTTTTAACGCTGTAGGAAAGACTTCTTTGCTCTCTAGAGAAGAAGAAGTTGAACTTTCAAAATTAATAGAAGAGGGCGATATGAAAGCCCGAGACCGGATGATTAGAGCGAATATTCGTCTTGCAATTAGCATTGCAAAGAATTACGCAAACAAAGGTGTGTCTCTCGAAGACCTAATTCAGGAATCTTCTCTAGGGCTTATTAAAGCAGTAGATAGATTTGACTGGCGAAAAGGCTTTAAGTTCTCTACTTACGCTTGTTGGTGGATCAGGCAGGCTGTCCGTCAACATGTAGCGGCACAGTCTGGGTCTATAAAGCTCCCCTCGTATGCTCGAGGGACTTTGTGGAAGATGAAAGAAATCACTGAAGAGTATAATAAAGAGTTCGGAGTAGACCCAACTCAGCAAGAGGTGGCAGACTTACTAGGCACTTCTTTGGACACACTTCAGTCACTTATTAAATGTGCGGCAACGCCTGTTGCTCTCGACGCCGGCGCATATAGGTCTGATGACTCTTCTAACAGGACGATGCATGAAGTCTTAGTTGATGAAACTTCAGCTTCTGTAGAAGAAGAGCTAGATAGAGAAAAGCTATCGAATGCGATAAGGGACGTCTTGTCAGACCTGTCTCCTCGAGAAGAGACAGTTCTTAGACTAAGATTTGGTATAACAGAAGAAAATATTTTAAACGAGGAGAAAAGTAATGTCAATGCCTAAAGGATTTAAGTCCGAACATGGATACGCCACCGCCAAAGATTACGCCGGCGGAGCTGACTATAGAACTATCGCTGAGAAGATGACAGAAGATGGTTTTAAGATGAACCACGCTACAGCCAGAAATGTCTTTTTGAGCGCACTTAGAAAAATAGCAAAGCCTGTTCATCAACTCCACGGTATTTCTGAGCAGTATGATGACTTGCAAAGAACTGCAAAGGACCCTAGATTTCAGTCTGGCGTCGCCGATATTTTGCAATCTATTAATAGACGGAGACGATAATGCTGGATTGGCAATTCTTTTCAAGACGTAGGGGTATTACGTTAAAGTCGTTCCTTTCAGGTCTCTCGACGTTGCCCGAAGCACACGAAAGATTTCAGAATAAAGGCCTGTCCCCGCCTCAGGACAGTGAAATTTTAGAAGCCTTAGCACTGAAACCCTCAGTGGAAAAGACGCCAGTGCTTAAGCCGTCTAAGATCATTGAAAAACAATCAGAAGCCCCTTCTACAGATAAGAAAGAACAGACGAAAGCCCCAGCTGAGCCTGCTAAAAATAAACCCGTCAAGAAGAAGGCGAAAAGCAAAAAAGATGAAAAGTATTTTAGAAGAGTCTTTCCCGCAAAAGACAAGACTTAAGATTAGAAAGTCTAGGCTAATAGAAGTCAAGCCGGGAACATACATGATGTTGTCTACTAACAAGATGAAGAGAATCGCAAGAAACACTCAAGGCCTTGAACTTGGTCAAAGAGTAAAAGGCGATAATCACAAAGCAGTCTTGATCGAAGACGATGTAATTTTGGTCCCTTTTGATGATAAATAAGAAGACAATGAATTATGTCTATGCTCTTGGAGTATTCATAAATACAATGTTAGTCTTCGTGAATTTAACCGAATTACACAACAACCAGTGGGCCTTAATAAACACAGGATCAGGTATCCTCTGTGGGGCCGGGTATTTTAACACATTAGGAGAAAACAATGGCGACGAATGATGATATCAAAATTTTACTTGATCGATACATGAGAATTGAAGGAGAGATAAAGCTCTTACAAGATGACAAGAAAGAACTTCTTGCTGAGTTTAAAGACAAGATAGATCCTAAAGCTTTCCAGGCCGCACTTCGAGCAGCCAAAATTATCTCCAAGGTAAAGCCTCAAGAGAAGCAAGAGTTTGATCAGGCACTACATGTCCTCGAGGGTGCTTTGAGTATTGAGCACATTGACTAAACATGACTGCAAGAAGTCTTCTTAAATGGCCTGACAATAGACTTTTAAAGAAGTCAAGTCCGGTAGAGGATATTGATGATGTTGTCATATCACTTGCAAATGATCTCTACGATACAATGATCGTAGAGTTCGGCGCAGGCTTAGCAGCGCCTCAAATCAATGTGCATAGTGCAGTCTGTGTTATTAACAAGTCATACACCCCCTCACTTCAGCCCGACCCCATAAACAACAGATGCGTAGTCCTAATAAACCCAGAAGTTTCTTTCTTGGATAAAGAAAAGTTTGAGTGGGAAGAGGGCTGTTTGTCTGTTGATAATTTTAAATCGCAAGTAACTCGACAGAACAAGATAAATTTAAAATATTGGGACATGTCCGGCGACTTACATGAAGTAGTTCTTGAAGGAACCGAGAGCGCTACAGTACAGCACGAGACAGATCACTTAATAGGGAAGCTTTTCATTCATAGAATTACTGGCTTAAGACGCTCGAACGCATTTAAGCATTTCTCTAAAATTCAGAAAAAGATGCTTGCAAAGAAAAAAGAAGATCAAAGTCCTGACCTGCCATCCTCATACAAAAAGAAGAAGAGGCCGAAAAAGCCCAAGAGGTTTGGAATTCTTAAAAAGAGGAAAAAGTAATGAATAAAATTGCAGTCATTTTAAGAGGTGTCCCTGGGTCTGGAAAGTCTTCTTTTGTGAACCTGTTAAGACAGGCCTCGAAAGATATCGTAACTCACGCAGTCGATGACTTGCATGTTGACTCAAGCGGAAATTTTCTATGGGATGAAGAAAATCAGTCTAGACTATATACTCTTAACTTTGCAAACTTTGTTAAGAGTTGTGCTGAAGGAACAGAAGTTATTATTTGTGATGCAATCAATATTGAGATAAAAGACTTTGAAAAGTATGCAGATATTGCAAAAAAGTTTGACTATCAAGTCTACGTAGTAACACCCGACCAGCCGCTACCCTCTTTGTCTACCAAGAGAAACAAACACCACACATCTTCTACGCAAGCTAAGGAGATGTACAAGAGATGGCAACATTGGCCAAGTGACAAAATATTAAAGGAGCTTATAGATGAAAGTAACTGATATCTTAACAGAAATAAAGCAAATCCCGGGAACTAATGCAAAGAAAGAAATATTGCAAAGTAACTCAGGCAATGATCTTCTAAAGAAGGTTTTATTATACGGATCGGATCCTTTTACACCTTTCAATATTGTCAAAGTACCAAAAGTAAAATCTCGTTTGGAGTTTCCTTTAAACGAGTCTGAGGCTTGGAAGGAATTTTTCAAAATCACAGATGAATGTGCCTCAAGAGAAGTTACAGGAAACGCTGCAGTCTCTCGTGTTCATACATGCTTTAGCAGTGTTGAAGAACAAGAAGAATACTGGATGCGAAAAATTCTCAAAAAGCATCTTGCAATCGGTGCTTCTACCAAAACCATTAACAAGGTATTTCCTGGATTAATTCCGACTTTTGATGTTGCTTTAGCACAAAAGTTTGAGGAAAAGCGCCTCAAGGGAAAGAGCGAAGTCGCAGTTGAGCCAAAACTCGATGGTATCCGATGCTTTGCCATTGTTGAGAACAGTAAAGCACTTCTCTATGCTCGTTCCGGTAAATTGATTTCCAATTTTAATTCTACTATTGGCCTCGAGCTAGCCAAACTTCCGACCGGCTGTTATGATGGCGAGATCATGGGCGAAGACTTTATTGCACTCATGCGTCAAGCATACCGAAAGGAAAATGTTGTCACAGAAGGCACATACCTTTCTCTCTTTGACTACATCCCCATGTCTGAGTGGAAATCTCGAGAAGCTGTCATGACGTGTAAAGAAAGATACACGACCCTTTATGATAACCTGAAATGTGTAAGTGATTTAAAATATTTGAAGTGCATTCCGAGGTATATTGTTACTGCTGACTATTCTGCCATCAAGGATTGGCATGATCAATTTGTTGTTGACGGTTTTGAGGGCGCGATGGTCAAAGACCTTGACGCACCGTATAAGTTTGGCAGAGGTCCTGAGGTGATGAAGCTCAAAGCTTTTCATGATGTAGATCTTAAGATTGAAAAGCTCATAGAGGGTACTGGGAGACATTCTGGGAAACTCGGGTCTGTATCTGTAGTTTACAATGGAGTTGATGTGCAAGTTGGTTCTGGGTTCTCTGATGAACTGCGTAGGACTATCTGGGACAGTCCCAATGATTTTATAGGTCGAATGATTGAAGTAAGGTATCAAGAAGAGACACCTGACGGATCTTTGCGATTTCCAACATTCGTTTGTTTTAGAAATGATAGATAAATCGTGATTGATAAACATATTTAGCTATAAGAGGTGTGTAATGAGAAAAAAGCGCGTAATCAAAGAAGAAACTTCAACGATCGATATCGCTATAGCAACGGCACTGTCCCAAGGGCAGCTTTCCCCTTCTGAGTGTGAAGCTCTTAATAGCATGACAATGCAAGAACTCTGCGGAGAGCATGGCTTAGACTATGTGCTTGCAGAAAAGGTCTTAGTGCATGCGAGAAAAGAAAAAGCAAGACTGATATATCAGAGTCAGCAAACTTGGGACGAAAATGAAACTGAGGGAGGCTTCACCAGAACGCACCCAATCCCAGAGTCTGTTACTCGAAAAAGAATAAAGAGAATTATAAAAGAAGTAGCTTCGTCTTTCAAGTCTAAGTAGCAATTCGATACTTCACACTTTCTTCTAAATCATTTTGTTTTTCGTCATACTTATTAATGTATGCAGTGGTCAAAGACATGCTTTCTTGTTGCAGCCCTGCTTGTGTTTTTAAGTTTCGGCTGCACAGACAAGAATTATAACTCAGGTTTAGAAACGCATAGTGTTTCTTCAAAAGATAGCGCGCTAGATATAGAAAGTGTGCCAGAAGAAGCCAAACCATCGACTCAAGATCCATGCGAAGAAATAGTAACCCCTAGTAGCTTGGGTTGGTGTGACTGCTACCCTGAGTGCTGCAAAACACAGCTTTGGTTCTGCCCGCCAGAACTAGGTCAGCCCTCGTATTATAAGAAAGACGTGATTGTTGACATCTGTGATGAAAACATGATTCCATGTATTTACGGATTAGACAAAGACTGTCCTCCTCCAGAAATTATTTACATGGGAGAGTGCGTTGAAGTCTATGAATGCCCACCCGGGTCTCAAAACTTAGACTATGGGTGGCAATGGTGCGAGCTTCCTAACGGAGGTGTAGGAAAGCAGCATGTCTCGTGTGACAAAGGCCAGCTTTTCTATACAGACTGTCAACCCTGCGACCCTGAGGTCTGTGACGGACTGGATAATAACTGCGATGGCCTTGTTGACGAGGGGATATCTGTTGCTACTTGTGAAACAGAATGTGGCCCAGGTAGTTCTGTTTGTGTCGGCGGTGAAGAGTTGTGTTTCGGCCCTGAGCCTCAAGAAGAAATTTGTGACTATCTTGATAACGACTGCGACGGCCATATCGACGAGTTTCAAAAGAATAAGTGTAATGAGTGCGGAGCAGTCCCTGAAGAAATTTGTGACGGCATCGACAACGACTGCGACGATACTATCGATGAAGAGCTTGTATTGTCTTGCACAACAGCGTGCGGATCTGGCGTCTCTATGTGTGTATCTGGTGTTTGGTCTAGCTGCACCGCGCCTCAGCCTAGTTTTGAAATTTGCGACGGACTAGACAACGATTGTAATGGTCAAGTAGACGACGGAATCGAGTGCATATGCACAATTCAAGATGTTGGAGCCTTATTCCCATGCTCAGAAAGTCCGCTGATTTGTGGTCAAGGGTTTAAAACATGCGAATGCATTGACCCCGGTTGCCAGGAGATCGTAACAACAGCGTGCTATTCTCCATGTCACTGGTTGGCCGATCCTCCAGGATCAGATAACTTATGCGATCCCTTAGTAGGCATGGAACTTCAGGAAGAAGAGTGTAACAACTTTGACGACAACTGTAATCAAATAATTGACGAGGATCTAGTTGCCGAGTGCTATACAGGCCCAGAGGGAACGCTGGGTGTGGGAATATGTCTTCCAGGCTGGATGACATGTCTAGAAGGGTCTTGGGGTGCTGTAGACAATCAAAATATATTTTCTCCAGGGCTTTGCATCGACGAAGTAATACCTCAAGAAGAATCATGCAACGGCATCGACGACGACTGTGACGGATTTAACGATTGGGGAGAAGAAATACCTGACACTGATATTTTGTTTATTGTAGACTGGTCAGGATCTATGTCAGACGAGATAAGCGCTGTCCTCGCATCTCTAAATCAGTTCGCAGCTAACTATTCTGATCAAGGTTCGATCCAGTGGGGTCTAGTTGTAGGTCCGATATCTACTACAGGATACGACGAAAGACTCCAGATGATTTCAGATGTGTCGCCGTTTCAAGATTTTCTATCATCTTTTTCTGGGATTGTGAGCTCGGGCCTGGGAGGAGGAAAAGAAATGCTGTTAGATGCGATTTACCTATCGCTAAAGAACATTTCGTCAAACGCACCACTAGACATGACAGCATCTCAGTGGACGATGTCTGTTGACGAGTCAATACCCCCCAAAGATCAATTTAAGATTTCATGGCGACCGGATGCCAATCGAGTGATAATAGTTTTCAGCGACGAAAAGCCTCAAAGCTTTCTAAATCCGGCAACAAGCTTTGTTAGTGTGCTAGACACATGCAAAACCACGCCGAAGTCTAGAATTTATACGTTTTCAACTCAGGAATCGTGGATGTGGGATGAGATAGCACAGGAGTGTAAAGGAAGCTACTACCCATTAAGCAATAGTACTACAGAGATGTACAATTATTTAATGGAGATTCTAGACGAAGTTTGCCTGCCGGCCAACGAAGAATGACTATGTCTTGTATACCCTCTTTCTGATGGGCATGCTTACTTCTTGGACACCGTGTGCTGCTGTTATGGTGTGACCCTCTTCTTGGACACTCTCGAGCAAGCCCACTGGTATATTTGACTCAACTGTTCCGTCTGGCCATTCCACATCGTATATCTCGATCTTTCCGTTTTCATCCAATGAGTGCCACATCACCTTACCGACTTCTTCTAAAGCGGAATCCTTCCGCTTAACATGTGTCAGTCATGTATGACCAATAATTTCCTTCTGGTCAGCTGTGAGATCTGCTTGTTCCATCCCACTTCCAAAAATAGACGATGACTTAAGTGTCTCTTTAATAAAGATTCTTAAAGTGGTTTCGTTTGTATTTTTCATAATTTTAGTTGCCTTTTCTTTGGACATTGTGACAGGAACCTCTACATTTCCAAGCTTAATAGTCTTTCTGCCAGCCATCACAGCTTGAGCCATCAGAAAAGTAAAGTCTTTTTTTCTAAACATACTTGTTAATCTCATCGTCGATACGTACAATAAATATGATCTAGACAAGTATAATTCTAGAAAGATGAGATGTGTATGGCTAGTGTGTCAAGAACATTCAGCTTTTCGGTAAGATAGTTAGAGATCACGAACTTATCTATGGAGGAATTCATTATGAGCGATAAAAATTCAAATGATGTAATGGTTAGGCTTGATAAACTCGACAAAGTAGCAGATACACTAGAGACAGCTTCATCGCAGCTTTCAGGGGTTGTATCTCAACAACAGTTAGATTTATTGAGAGAGAGAATTACTAAGTGTGAGTCTGATATCACCATGTGCCGAGACGGGTATGAAATTCTTTGTGAGAGAACAGCAGCGCATGCTGTGGAATCATCTGACAACTCTGGTCACATTAAAAACATTCTTGTCGAGTTGGAAAGAGACTATTCAGGCCTGAGGGCTCTTACACTTTCGGCTTTCGCACTAGCGACTGTTACGATGATTGGTTTAGTTTTATGCGTCGTATATTTGTAAATTTAGCTTTATATGCATATCCTTAAAAAGGAGGTATTGTTGTGGCAGAAAAAGTAAGAGATAAGATAGAGAGACTTTCCAGGGACCTCGCTGAGTCTGTTAGGTGGGAAGTTGAATTAACAGCCCACGTTCGTGATCTGGACAAAAAACTTTCTTTTTTTAAAAAGACTTTTACTTCTTACGCAGTCGACAATGGCCTAGCACATAATGAAGAGACTTCTATTGCTTTTTTAGAAGAATACAATGATCGCAAAAACATGACAAATGAAAAACAGCTAAGCTTTGATTTTGTCAAACCTCAGGGAGAGAGATAATGCAAGGAAAACCGTGGAGAATTGAGTCAAAACACAATAATTTTCTAGATGCTGATGCTTCTAGAAAAACTATCCTCGATAAAAATCCTGATTTTGCTATAAAAGTCAGAAGGATGTCTGATGATACTTTTGTTGTTAAGACTAGAAAAAGTCAGGCCGAGGTTGTCAAAGAATCAGGAAAAAAGCAAAAACCAAAGACACGCTCAGGCCGCCGCGCAGAAAGAGAAAATCGAAAAAAGAAGCAAAACGATTAGCGAATGAGTGCAAGTTTTGTGTCTGTAAGGTATAATATACATGTACAGGAGGAAACATGCCACGTAAATCTCGCGCACTTCGTCTAAGTCAAACGCAGAATCTTGCCGCTCAATATGAAACAGCAGGCCTCAAGAGTGACCGAAGCTATCGTTTTATGAATGATATGATTATGCGCCTTGATCAAGGTAAGGGTTTATCTAAAGGCCAGCGAAACTATCTGGACGGATTAATAGATCAAGGTGTGCCGAAACCTAAAAACGAAGATAGAGTCAAAGAGATTCTTGCCGCGGCGAACGTAGACGGAATGCAGGACGTTTCCAGCACTCTCAACGACTTTGCACATAAGCTTGGGAAAGGGTGGTCTCTTTCTGAGAAGCAAGAGTCATTTCTAGCTAGCCTCCTTGCGAAAGCAGAAAAAACCAAAGCCCATGGTCGTTATCGCCCTTGTACTGACCTTATCGAAGATCTTATAATTGCGTCTAGGGTTGCAGAAAAAAAGAATAGCTGGTATTGGCAGCACCGACAAGGGACACGTAGAGCATATGAAAAAGTGCACGCATGGCTTAACTGGCGCACCAGATCCGAGGAGCTTGCTTCAATAGTCGAATCTTCTAGTACGTCTGGTTCTGATACAGCCAGTGTTCAGGCCCACGCGATAGTTGGTGATGAGCCTATCATCGACGAGTGGTCAGTCAATATGATGCTTAAGGCAGCAAAGAAGGTAATTTCGGAGCTAAAGTGCCCTAAGCACCTGCCTGGAGAGATGCGCTACTACAAAGGTAAAAATATTGCCCTTATTACAGGAGAACCCCGCCTAGACAGCGGCGGCACGATAATTTACCCAACTATGGTTGGGGGAGAAGAGATTGAGACATCTCTGCTTACTAAACGAAGATCTAAATGATAAGGTTGACTTCAAAAATCCCAAATAAGATCGCTGTTGCTGTCTCTGGTGGCCCGGACTCAATGGCAGCCCTAGACTTTCTGTCTTTAAACAGAGAGATCACAGCGCTTCACTACAATCACAATACAGCCCACTCTGATCAGGCTGAAGAAGTCGTAAGACAATATTGCGAAGATAAGCAGATATCTTTGCTGATAGGTCGACTTCAAGAAGACCCACCGCCTGGAGTTTCAAAAGAAGATTTTTGGAGAAAGTCTCGGTACGATTTTTTCGACAATGTGTCCAGAACACCTGCATATGATCTGCCTATTGTAACATGTCATCACTTAGATGACGTTGTAGAAACTTGGATTTTTACATCAATACACGGCAAACCACAACTAATTCCTACAAAGAGAGGAAGGTTTTTGCGACCGTTCCTTGGGACTAGAAAAGCTGTCTTAGAGCACTGGTGTAATAGAAAAGATGTACCCTATGTGATCGATCCAAGTAACGCGGATGTGAAGTTCATGAGAAACTTTATCAGGCATGAAATCGTCCCAAGCGTTTTAAGAGTTAATCCCGGAATACACAAAGTGTTACGGAAGAAAATCGAAAACGATCCTGTAATTTTTGAATGAGGGTTTGATGCTAGCAGCAATTTTATTTTTTGGATTAGGGTACTTTGTAGGGTTCTTCCATTCGTCGAGCGCATACAAAACACATGTAGATCTAAAATATGCAGATAAAGTTTTAGTCTGGCACACAGATGCTTTAGGCTGGCGTCCTGTCCTCAATAGACAGAACTTGTCATCTGGAAAAAAGTATCTGCTTGCATTTGAAGTCTACAAAGACAAACAAGAATAGACATATAAGGTTAGAAAACTTGCCGCGGCATACTACTTATAGTATGTGAAGACTGGTGATCTAATACTGATGAGTTTACCCATCACAGACAGCTCAACCGGACCCGAAAAGGTGTCCGGTTTAATTTTATCTGTGTTTGAGAAAAAAGAACCGACTCATTACGAAATCTATGCAATGAACGACATTTGGATAGCCACAGACCACGATGTGAAGAAGATCAGTCTCGAGACCTTTAAGTAGACAAGCTTTTTTTTATAATTGTCCTACAAGACACATAGGATTGTTTGATGATTCATAAAGGTGACCTAGTAGAAATACTGAATTGCAAGGATATAGACGATGTATACTTGTCAAAAAGAGCAGTCGCGCTCTGTGACCCATACGTGACAACTTTCACAGAAAGAGATCACAAAGGCAATCCGATGTATACATCTGAAAAAATTGTAGTTGACATTCTGGTAGGCTCCAAGCTTATGACAAAATACCCTATCAATGATTTGCAAAGATGCAAATGAGAATTATACTCTATTTAGTACTTTGTTACTTTTAATTAGGAAAATAGGATTCTAAATGAAAAAGACATATTGTTTCGGCGACGTACTTCTTGAGCCTAGATACTCTAATATCGTTTCTAGAAGCGAAATAGATCTTACGTCAAAGCTTAATGACCTAAACTTTTCTCTTCCTGTGATTTCGAGCCCGATGGACACAGTAACAGACTCTGACATGCTCGTCGCGATGGACGCCAGCGGAGCTCTCGGTATAGTTCATAGATACAATACAATATCTGATCAAACAAAATCAATACACAAAGCACACGCAACAGGAGCTAAGAATATAGGCGCAGCAATAGGTGTCACAGATGACTACCTAAATCGTGCCAAGCTCACAGTCATGGCCGGCGCCAACGTTCTCTGCGTTGATATTGCCCACGGACATCATGCACTTATGAAGAACGCCCTCAAAAATCTGAGATCGATGTTTGATAAAACAGTGCACATTATGGCTGGTAATGTGGCAACACTAGAGGCTTTCAACGATCTTTCAGACTGGGGCGCTGACAGTATTCGAGTCGGAATCGGTGATGGCTCTATTTGCTCAACCAGAATACAGACGGGCCACGGTGTGCCTACACTCCAGTCTATTATTGATTGCGCCACCTCAGATAGAGATTCTGCATTGATTGCAGATGGTGGCATTAAGACAAGCGGTGATATTGCCAAGGCAATAGCAGCAGGCGCCGATTTTGTAATGTTAGGATCGATGCTTTCTGGCACCGACGAAACACCAGTAGAAAAGGTCTGGGATCATATAGCTAATTCGTGGGTGTATCCTTACAGAGGAATGGCGTCCGTCGAGGCTCAAATAAAATGGAGAGGGCACACTTCTTCTGTCGAGGGAGTTTCGAGTACAGTCACTTCCAAGGGCCCCGTAAAAAATGTTTTAAAGGATCTAGAGCAAGGGCTTCGAAGCGGGATGTCTTACAGTGGAGCAAGAGACATAAAATCTTTTCAGGCAACTGCCAGATTTATAAGTCAGACGGCCAGCGGACAGCTAGAAAGCTCAACACACATTAATCATAGATAATCTTGTGTGTGATCCTGATATTTATACGTGAGGTTGAAACTATGGCTACAACAATTGATAATGCAAAATTGACTGTTCGCGTGACAGAAGACATAACGCTGAACGGCCGAAAGTTAGGCAATTCTAATAAGCATGAAATAAGTGGGATTAATGAGGTCTCTGAGCGGATCTTGACAGTGCCCACTTCTGAGATCACGATTCTATCTGCGAGCTCTGCCGTCGGAGCAGGAACTTATGTCCAGAGTGATGTAAAGTACGTCCGTCTGACAAACTTAGACGACTCGAACTTTGTCAGACTCACGTTTGTTTCAGGCACTAACTCAGCAACAGGAATACAGTCGAATACAGCAGACTTTAAATTAGAAGCATCAAGAAGCATGATCTTTACAAACACAGCTTTTTCAGGGTCAGCTACTGATTCCACTTTCGGATCTTTTTCCGACTTCTCTAATTTAAAAGGCACAGCAGACACTGCTTCAGTCGACGTAGAGATTTTTGTCGCAACGACTTAGGAGCAACGAAATGTTGAAAGAGACAGACATTAGAAGCCTAATCAGGTCCGAAGTAAGGAGCCTTGTCTTGGAAAGTACCCTCAAGGCAAACAAGTCCAGACGTCTAGAAAAGATTAATGAAAAAAAATGGTCTGACTTAGAGGCCCCTAAGGGCAAAACAATAGATCTAGATCCTGAAGACTTTGAAGAAGTTTCTTGCGAAGACCCACCTTGTCCTGAAACTAGAGATCTCGACGACGAGATATTCGATCTAATACAGAACGCATACGCCGACGTAGAGCTCGAGCCCGGGAAATTTGGAAACGCAAAGGTAAGGAACCCGTCCGATCTTCCGGCTGGGTATACTATAATGAGAGCAGCCGACCTCGACGGAGACCCTGAACCAGATTATTTCAGGGGCATGAAAATGCGGAACGGGAGGCTCAAGCTAGGTATCGTAGGGCACGATGGGACAGAATCAGCAATTCAAAAGTATTTAGATGAAACTGCTGAAATGCTTTTAGGCGGAGGCATTGCAGAGATGTCTGGAAAGATTGCCCACATTATGATAACGCGCTATAATGTACCTGCAGTCATCTCCCGCGAGAATGTTGAGTCCATGCTAGGTAAACCAGTAGACTGGGTTGGTGTTCACCCGGAAGAAAAATATGCTTCAAGGTACGGTGATAAGTACGAAGGATGGTATACCCGTTCAATCGGCGGCGCAAGCCACATGAAAATTTTGTTAGGAGGTACTTGAATGTTAAAAAATCTTCAAAATTGGGTTTCAAGGAGAACACCTTGGTTTTATGAAAACAGTATTCTTCCAGTGGTTCTTTCGAAGTTAGCGCCTATCGAAGTCAACGCGTTTTCTTTTGGTCCTTTTGTGTTCGCACGAGGAGAACTCACAGCAACTTCTAGACAACATGAAACAATACACTACCATCAACAGATTGAGATGCTCTTTGTCTTTCAGTGGCTTCTTTACGCAAGCTTCTCTGTTTACGGGTTTTTTAAGAAGAGCTCAGGAAAAGAAGCCTATTATAACAATCCGTTTGAGAGAGAAGCATATGATAACGAAAAGAATGTAATGTATCTAGACGAAAGGCCCATGTGGAACTGGACAAAGTACATAGGGGGTTGATATCTTGCCTAGCTATACAAAAGTTTCGAAAACTCTGCTAGAAGGTACCTCTCTTCCCGGGAGCTTTTTTACAGGATTAGAAAAAGCCATATCAGACTCTTCTTTCTGGACTCTGGACAATACAACTGAAGAAGCTGACTTTAACTCTCCGGGGAAAGGAATACATGTTGAGCAGACTGAAGCAGCCGCAGCACTCGGAAGTGCAATACAAGAGTTTTTTAGAGAACAAGGGTTTTCTATAATAATCGCTGTAAATTCTGTAGATCCATCAGACCAGCCTTCCAGTGCCACAGAACAATTTCCCGTTGGAAAAGATCACCGTTTATACCCGAATGGGATCGTAGTAGGCGGCGAGCAGGCGATAGATAAAGGAAGATTTGTGATGTATATTCACATGGCGCCAGCTGATGAATCTTACGATCCTGCAGATGTGAATGCCTCAGTAATCACCTCGAAGGTGGCAAGACTAGTAAGGCACGAGATAGTCCACACACAGCAGTTTGAAAAGAGAAGAAAAAAACAAAAGATCTCCAGAATGGCTGCCAAAACCGAGTACGAACGAGAAGGCGAAATTCCGCCAGAAGGTGCACCAAGATCACAGTACCTTTCCGCTGACATAGAAGTAGATGCTTACGCACATGAATTTGCAGAAGAGCTGCTTAATGTTCTCGGAAAAGAAAAAGCTTTTAAAACAATAAAATCAAAACAAACCTCAGACCAACTACGAAAACTCGGTCTATCTGATATAGCAGTGGAGTATTTAGGTGATTATGCAGATGCAGACTTTACCAAGAAACTAAGAAGTAAGATATACACACAGATGACGTCAATGATTGAAAAGGGGTTATATGAGTCTGTATTAAGAAAGCTGATCCTCTCAGAAGGCGTCGAAGACCCGAGTATTTTTAAAGCGATATTTCTTGCTGGAGGCCCCGGCTCTGGGAAGTCAACTATTGTTAAAAAGCTAGTCGACCCTGGCCGCTACGGTTTGAAACTCGTTAATGTTGACGCTGCGTTTGAACTCTTTCTAAAAAAATCAGAAGACGAGAGCTTAGGCCTGGACATGTCGCTAGACACCCCAGAAACTAGAAGTAGTAGGATGAAAGTCTTTAACAAGGCACGCTCATTAACTAAAAAGAAACAAAAAAATTATATTGACGGCCGCCTTGGTCTAGTTATCGACGGGACTGGAGGATCTTTTAATGTTATTAAAAAGCAGAAAGAAAGATTAGAAGCACTTGGGTACGATACTTTTATGCTATACATCGATACATCTCTCGAAGTATCCAAAAGCAGAAACATAAAAAGAGGCGAAGAAGGCGGCCGACGTCTAAGGGACGATGATCTACAAAGATCATGGTCTGCAGTTAACAAAAATAGAGAAAGCTATCAAGAGCTGTTTCAGGATGATATTATAATAATTGACGGTGACCGGTTTGACAGTAAGCAGTTAGATTCAGGCGAAAAAAAGGTAAAAGCCTTTATAAGCAATCTACCCAGAAAGCCGACCGCTCTAGACTGGATGACAGTAGAAAAAAGTATGAAATCTTCATCCACGCCCCAGAGCGTAAGTGAGATATCTAAAAAAGGCACAGGCTTAACATTGCTACGCCAATGCATCAGGTCTGTTCTAAGAGAATCAGCCAACGTGTATAGCTGGGAAGTATCAAACGAAGAAAACATGATGCTTGATAAAGAAGGCATGCCCCAAACTGATAAAGAAAATCAGGCAAGGTTCCTCAAGACAATGGGACTTATGTCTGAAGGGGTTGAGTTTCACGAGCTTAATTCTCCATTACGATATAACAAGTCTGCTAACGTAAAAAGGTTAGCGTATTGTGACGCTTCTGTGACTGAACCGCCTTCTACTCGTGATGCATACTTTAAAGAGTATCAAGAGTGGGAAAATTACGGTAAGAGTGGTCGCAGGTTAAAGAAAGCTCGCAAGGGTGAAATGGTCCCAGGTGTTTCGAATGTTTGTATTATTGGATTTTTGGATTTTCACGAATATGGAGAGAACGGATGGTACATCGACTACATGAAAACGCGAGGTGATGCTAGCGGTCAAGGCGTTGCTAGTAAGCTGATGGATGAGTTTTTCGCCCGATACGCAAAGCCAGGCGGTATGATTCACTTTGG
>Ga0115000_10000966_pt1 | contig 26222 bp, 19 predicted proteins | sample ArcticOcean_MG_C_6_FD_89690 | JGI IMG/M metagenome (GOLD analysis project Ga0115000, IMG submission 89690) | Marine microbial communities from western Arctic Ocean - ArcticOcean_MG_CB8_128 | ecosystem: Environmental > Aquatic > Marine > Oceanic | place: Arctic Ocean: Canada Basin | collected... | reverse complement strand
TCGAACGGGCTGTGGCAAGGGCTGAGGCGTACTTCATCGAAGCGGACCCTGGGGGGAGTACGTCTTCAAGAAATGATTTGTATGAAGATCCTCAAGGACTGATTCTTGAACATGTAACGGCCGAGGAACACGTTTCTTTTGTCGATTTGACCTCAAATGGAGAAGAAGAAGAGTAGGTTTCTTTGCCGCGTCGCGTTGATAAAGGAGTGGCAACTCGCACAGATTGGTCCACATGGCATCAAAGAAAAAATCCGACGGTAGCGGTATTCAACAGGCTGCAGGTCTTATTCGATATTTCGATGAAGAATCAGAAGATGCTTGGAAGATCACTCCGTTCCAAGTCTATGCTGCGTGCATCGGTATTGGAACATTTTTCTACCTTGTCAATCAAGGCGTCGTCTCGTGGATTCTCGGTCTCTTCTGAAACACTGTTTCAAATCGGTTGAATCATTATAATTCGATTTTCTTTTTGCGCCATGCATTGTGCAACTTTCATTGCAGTTCGCATATCGGTCGTACCGCCAATCACTTTCTCGCCTTCAGCGTCATGTAGAATGAGTTTGTGTGTGAGGTTGTAGAGTACACCCTCTTCAATGCGTTCGAAGACCCAATGTTCGTTTTCAATTCGAACCATAGCAGGGATTTCGACCAATGGACCCATTTGAGAACCGATGGTTTGCGTTCGAGATTTCAAACCTTGAAGGTCCCGAACGGGGCTCCAATTTCTACGGCGAATCGGTGCATGTATTCTCTTGTTTTTGGCAATGCCTTCTCTAAATGCTCTACTCATGAGGGTCCCATCCCTTGAAGTCGTTCGACTTCGTTCTGAAGCGAACTTCATCTGCTAATAAGAACCGCGACGCGTTCGATGGCGAAAACTGTGTTTTGTTTGAACTCTGGATGAAGTCGATGGTTTGAAAGAGCAGCAAATCAATGAATCGAAAAACCACTCAATCGGTGGCTTCATCACATACCGACGATTCGGCAAATTGGAGACGGACAAGATGAGCGAAATTCCAGAAGGACAGTACTATACAAAAGAACACGAATGGTTGCGCGTAGAAGGAAATGAAATCATCATCGGAATTACCGACCATGCACAACATGCACTCACCGATATCGTCTACATTGAACTCCCTGGCGAAGGAGAAATCCTTACTGATATGGAGGAATTCGCAATTGTTGAATCTGTGAAATCCGCCTCGCCTATTTTTGCTCCGTTCGCTGGTGAAATTACAGCAGTCAATGACGCGTTAGAAGATGCTCCTGAACTTATGAATTCAGACCCCTATGGAAAGGGTTGGATTGTTCGAATGGTTTTGGAAGACCCGGATGCGGTTTCAGGATTGATGGATGCTGCCGGTTACAAAGCAGAGATTGGCGAGTGACGAGGGTGACTGAGCACAAATGGAGCCTCTACGTAGATGGCTCTTGTCTTGGGAATCAGAACGTTGATGAAAATACGCCCGCTGCCTGGTCAGTTGTTATTGTTACAGGGGACACGGGTTTAGGAAAGAGGAGTGGTGAATTACATGAAGAATTTGCCGATATCGTCGTCACCGATAACGAGGCAGAACAATTCATCGGTGCTGAAGTTGGATCAAACAATACTGCTGAGTTGTCCGCCTTTGCAGGTGCACTGCGATGGCTCTTGGTTGAAGGGGGAAACGATTCGGCAATCATTCGCGCTGATTCTCAATATGCTGGAAATCTGGCATGTGGTGCATGGAAAGCAAAAGCCAATCGTGAATTAGTAGCCCATGTTCAATCTCTTTGGGATGCTGTATCCGAACTTCGGAATCTTGCTTGGGAGCATGTCAAAGCCCACCGCGGACATCGTTGGAATGAACGTGCTGACCATTTGGCACTTCGTAAAGCGCAAGGAGATACACCCTTGCCGCTGTCGTTTTGGAAACCCGGTATGCGTTAGTCTTCAGTAAGACGTTCTTGAAGCCAGGCTCTAAATGAAGTTGAGAGGTCCCTGCGACGGAGTGCGTGGTCGACTTGTGCTTGGAGCCAAGGCAAGGGTTTACCGGAATCATACCATTGGAAATTTGTCAGTTCAACGCCGATGAGGCCGTCATTTTTCATCCAATGTTGCTGAATGGCAATCGATTGAAGTTCCCCGTATGCTTCGACATCGTAGTGTTGCAACAGTTCTTTGGTATCCGAGGTGAACAAATAACGCCCACACATTACAAGATTTGATGGAGCGTTTTCTGGTAATGGCTTCTCACATATTTCAAGAATTCTTGCCCCTTCTTGACGAACCACTCCGTAATTGGAGACTTCTTCGGGCTGGACTGCCAGTAAACCAACGCATGGGAGGCCGTTCTTTCCAAAGTTCTCAACCAATATCTTACTTGCTTTAGAGGGGGAAAAAGCATTAGGCGATGTGTGTTGGTCCAGTAAGATATTGTCGCCGAGTAAGACCAAAAAAGGCCCATCTATCTCGTCTAATGCACATTCAATGGCATTTCCTAAACCAAGTGGTTCATGCTGAATATGAACAAAAACTTCAACATCAGCAAACGGCGAAAGGAGTTGAGGATCAAGGTCTGGACGTTTATCTTGAAGCCAAGCGTGGTCCCCGAGCAATGCTTTCATGTCTTTTCTTGGCGAGGATATAATGTGGAGACGGGTCGCTCCAGCTTCAACTGCCTCGCGAGCAAGATGGATGAGGGCGGGGACGTCAACAAGGGGAAGGGCTTCTTTCGGTACTGATGCACTGGTTGGAAGCATTCGAGTCCCAAGACCGCCTGCTACCAGCAAAGCATCCCGAACTACCGCCATGAGTCCTGCTGGATGGCGTAGGCTTTCAAGCGTCGCCCGTTTGCCTTAGGTTATGGGCAGAACTCTTGAGTGGCGGGGATTCGCCCTTGTTGGCATCGTTTTCGTCGCCCAATCTTTTGTTGACTTTACTCCAGAAGGGCCTTGGGACTCTCGTTCTTTCTCGAGAGGGATGCTCGGATTATTCGGTTTATCTTGCCTTTATCTCGCTTGGTTTCGGTGGGCGTTTGATTGTAAAGGTGTAGCACCGACTGTAAATTTGTGGGCTACACCCAAAGAAACATGGAAGAATGTTTTACTGTTTGGACTTGGATGTTTATTATTTGTCAAAGTGATGCCAATCGCAAATGTGACGAATTGGGCGCCAGAACCAACAGGAATGATTCTAAGTCTCATTGGATGTTTAGTGATTCTCAATGCGATTTATGTCGGACTCATTACAGTAGGCCCATTGGCTCCCTCCTCAGAAGAAGAATAGTTTTAATCATCGATGAAACCGAGTTCTTGGTCTAGAATTTGATACGCATCTTCAACGGAAGGCAATTCTCCTGAATCGTCCATATCGCTGTGTGGCGCTGGACGGGTTTCCGGTAGTGTAGGTTGTTCTCCCTCGCCAGCAAACCAAGCTTGCCATAGAAGGCTACGTTCAGGGCGACGGAGTGTAAGCGGTTCCCAAAGTGGCTCAAGTGGGCAACCTTGTTGTTTGAAATCGTGGAGACGTGCTGCAAAATGGTCAGGTGATACTTCTTCCATCCGCATCAGTAATTCACGCATTCGTGTACGAACGACTTCATCACCATCTTGCCATAGAATGGGGAGGAGACGGCGCTCGTCTTCGGGATATTGTTCGATGTAATCGCGCAAAAAGGGAACAAGGTTTCGTCGGACGATTGGGAGCGGGTGTTCGGCTAATTTCGCAATAGTATCCGCCCACAATTCCGAATCAAGGAATCTCAAATCCCCTACAGTTGAACTTGCTGCGGCTAGGACGCCTTCGTCTTGGTCGGCAAGCATATCGTTGAGGAAAGGTACTGCGTCCCACTCGAGTCGGCGGAACATCCGAGTGAGGACATCTGCCATTCCTCGCTTAACAAGAAGTTCATCTCGCTGATGGAGGCGTTTCGCAAGTTCAAGGCCCGTATCACGATTAAATTCAATCGCCTTAGCAAGACAAAGTGTTACGCGTGCCGCTACTTCAGCCTCAGGATCTGAGGCACGTCGGAGAAGTATAGAACTAAGCCCAAGGGGTTCGATAAGATTTGGGCGTTGGAGGAGGAGTCGAACCCATTCCATTAACAAAAGACGTCGGTTAAGAGTATCATTTTCTAATTTTTCAATTAACCAACGGGCTGCCGCAACTCCGGCATCGTGTGCTATAACTCCTGAATTGCGGGGGATGACGGCATGTGGATTCCATTCTGATTGGTGAGGTCCTGCATCGGGTTGAGTGTGCCAGGTCCCAGGACGTTCAGCCAATGCAATCGACTCTACAAGGTGATATCCTTGGTGGACTGGTTGACCATGGGGTTCAGTGGATAAACCATTGAGGAGCGATATAGCGAGCCACCAACGGTCGGTGTTTGGAGCCGAGTGGTCAAACGCTTGAGCCAACCAATCGGTTGTTACGGTAAAGAGTAAACTTTCCGCCACTTTGTCAACGCGTCGGTGGAGCCATTTTTGGTGTACGGTAAATGGGTCATCGCTCAGATTCATCCGGTGAGGGACAATTAAATCCACAACTGTATTGAGATTTGATTCGAACATAGCACGGTCCATTTGTAAAATTCCAATTCCTTGCTCAATAACGGAATCAGGTGAACTTGGTTGAATCGGAGGGAAGTCGGGGTCCGTCATCGGTGGTTGGGGGAGTGGCCATGCGATTGTGCCTCGCTTCAAGGCTTCAATCATTCCTGCGGACACTGCCTCGAAGACATTGTCTGACAATTTAGTTCGTTCTTTTCCCATGATGAGACCTCAAGGTTCCAACGCGGCTCTCGCTTCAAATATCAAGTTCGATGTTGAGATTTTGAATGAGTTCCTTGTAACGGTTACGAATAGTAACTTCAGTTACGCCTGCAACTTCTGCAACTTCACGTTGAGTTCTACGCTTTCCGCACAAGACAGAAGCGATGTAAATGATGGAGGCTGCAATTCCAGTTGGTCCACGGCCACTTGTCAATTCCTTCTCTTGAGCTGCTTTGATGAGTTCGTAAGCCTTCGCTTCGACTTCAGCATCTAATCCAAGTCCCGAACAGAATCGAGAAATATAATCTTCTGGACCTGTTGGCATAATCTTCATTTTGAGTTCGCGGACCATGAAACGGTAGGTACGGCCAATCTCTTTCCGGCCAGTACGTGATGCTTGACCGATTTCATCGAGTGTTCGAGGAACGCCACATTGTCGGCAAGCTGCGTAAAGAGATGCTGCTGCAACACCTTCAATCGAACGACCACGGATCAATCGCTTGTCAACTGCTTTCTTGTAATTGACTGCGGCTGCTTCACGAACAGACTTTGGAAGTTCAAGGCGGCTTGCCATACGGTCCAACTCAGCCAAGGCCATAGCCAGGTTTCGCTCTGTTGCATTTGAAACACGGCTTCTCTTTTGCCACTTACGCATTCGGTAGAATTGTGATCTGTAACGTGAATTAATGGTTTTTCCAGAGTAGTCTTTGTTTTGCCAATCAATGTCTGTCGAAAGGCCTTTGTCGTGGAGCATGACGGTCATTGGAGCGCCAGTACGGGCTCGCTGATCGCCTTGTTCTGGAGAGAACACTCGCCATTCAGCACCTTGGTCAATGACGTTGTCTTCTAAAACCAACCCGCAATCGTCACAAACGACTTCGCCACGAGTTTCGTCACGAGTTAAATTTCGACCTGCGCAATCACTGCATTTTACGATATCTTCTACTTGTTGTTCATCCATATCCATTCCTCATCTCTCGCCCTTGCCGAGCTTTATCGCTCAACTTACTAGGGAACCTTATTATACTCCGATATCGCTCTATATTTAAACCTAATGGTCTACAGGCTTAAACTTGTGGATTCAAAAAGCAGGGAATTATGTGAAATATGCCACTTTTTCTCAAGTTTTTTTTCCCGAACCGGTTATCAACACTGAGCGCTTGAAAGGGTTTGAGGGGAAGCGATGAGAGACAATTGGCCGCCGGCAAAAATAGCCCTCAACCCTAAAAAAAGGGTTCTCTTCCTTACCAAGGACCTCGAACTCATCAAACAACAGTTGTATGATGGCCTCGATTTGAAAATGGACGATTTATCCATTGGAGATTTACTTGATGATATCAACACAGATGTCATGACGCCGGCATGGGTTTGTTTTGATCATGACCCGGCTGAAATTGCAAAGAATGCATATGCTGGCTTAATGCATAACGGACTAAGGGTGTTCAATGAAAATGCTCTCAAGAATGGGAACTTTGAAGTGATTGTTTCTGGGCAGCGTAAAGGAACTGGTTCTTCAAGAGAAACCGCCCCTCAATGCGAACGCTGGGCGGGAATTAATATCGTCATAGCCGCTTCTTTTGCTCCAATTCATGCACAGAATAACATCAATCTTGGCCAAATTATGGGCGATCATGCAATGCTTAAGCGGTTACAAAATGGCGAGAGTATTACCCTTGAAGAATTTACTTCACGCTATGATAAAGTTACAAAAATTGTTCTGGAGAAAGGTGGTTTGTTTCCCTTTGCCAAATCGCTCAAAAATGGAGATGTCGAACTTCCTTCATTGGATACGCCCTCGCGGCCAATGACCATGGCTGAGAAAATCATCGCACGCAACCTCGTAGGACAAATGGAAGGGCAATGCGTAAAACCGGGCGATCCTGTTATTGCTCAAGTTCAAGGAGGATACTCACATGAATTTACCACCGCTCAGGTCCATACTTTCCTTCAAAATGAATACGGTGAAGACTACACATTACCGAACCCAAGTAAATTCGCAGTTTTTGAGGACCATCTGCTTTACGCTCACCACAACCCTAAATTTGTCCCCCATATGGATAAAATACAAACATTGCGAGATCTACAGGTTGAGTTCCAAAAGCATACATCGGTTCGAGATTACTCTGCTAAAGATGGCGTCTCACCAGGAATTTGTCATCAGGTTGCCCGTGAAGAATTCATTGAAGTGGGTGATTTCATCCAAGCTACAGATTCACATACCTGCATGGGTGGCGCCTCCAACGCACTCACATGGGGAGTTGGAGCGACAGAATATGCCAACCTGATAAGCGCTGGATTCACCTCAATCAAAGTTCCGGAATCGATTCGTTTTGATTTGATCGGTACACTCGTGCCCGGTTGTACTGCTAAAGATGTCATCCTCTACATCTTGGCTGATCATGCTCGGGAAGAATTAACCTTGAATCGAAGTATGGAGTTTGGTGGAGAAGGATTAGCCAGCCTCTCCATTGATGAGAGAGCGACACTCTGCAATATGGCCACAGAATGTTCAGGCCGAACAGGAATTTGTGAAGCAGATGACTTGCTGTTTGAATGGATGATGAAATCTCAACCGCATTTAGATTTAGAAACTCAAAAAAGTCGAGCGGTTCATCCTGATGAAGGTGCTCAATATCATGGTGGAATTCACGTCATCAACATGTCCGAAATACAACCGATGGTTGCTCATCCCGGTAACCCTGACGAAGGAGTGCCAAGTGACCCAACCAACGGCGCAAACATTACTGATATTGGAGAAGTCTCAATCGATATTGCCTACGGAGGCTCATGCACCGCCGGCAAAGCCGATGATGTAGCCTACTATGCTCAAGTGTGTCAGGCTGCTGAAGATGCCGGTCTTGTTGTCAAGGAAGGCGTGGATTTCTATATTCAATATGGCTCTGGCCTCGTCAAGGATTTGGCTATAAACGAAGGATGGCATGATTTGTTCGGGCGAGTGGGTGTCAAACTCATCGACCCTGGATGTGGCGCTTGTATTGGCGCTGGCCCTGGTGTCTCCATCACACCAGAACAAGTCACCGTATCGGCAATCAATCGGAATTTCCAAGGACGTTCAGGGCCTGGTAAACTCTATCTCGCTAGCCCCTTGACTGTTGCTGCATCTGCTTTCACGGGTATAATCACCTCATGGAATAAAGAATTGTTTCAGTGAGGTGGAAGGGCTTAGAGCCCTGAAAAACGAAGTTCATTGATGATCTTCGGTCTTAGACATTAAAAACCGTCGGTCGGCAAGGTTGCTTACCACAAAGGCCCGATGTCATTGGGACAAAGGAGGACCTGTGTTGGGGGAATACCATGACTGGCATCGCACAAAAACTCGCATCGAACCAAAAGCAAGTTGCAATTTCTGAGTTTTTTGAAAAGAATAAGCATTTTCTCGGATTTGATTCTTTAGCACGTTCACTCATCACTGCGGTAAAAGAGGCAGTGGATAATGCACTGGATGCATGTGAAGAGGCTCGTATTCTGCCGACCATTCGTATCCAAATTACAAAAGTTGACTCGCAGAAGGACATCATCCGAATGGTTGTCGAAGATAATGGGCCAGGAATACCTCAAAAGAGCATCGAGAAGGTCTTCGGACAACTTCTCTTCGGTTCGCGTTTTCACGCCATTCGACAGTCCCGTGGACAACAAGGAATTGGAATTACTGGCGTAGTTATGTATTGTCAACTCACCACTGGGCGAACAACTCATGTACGTTCAAAAATTGCCACGGAACCGACTGCTGCTTTTGTCGATATTGGACTTGATACTCGCAAAAATAAAGCAACAAAGGCAAATGCTGGACGTGAAATTTGGTATAATGAGGACGGGTCTGGAAAAGAACATGGCACTGAAGTAACTGCTGAGATGAAAGCAAAATATCAGAAAGGACGACAAAGTGTTTGGCAATATCTTCGTATGACCAGTATCGTCAACCCTCATGCTGAGATTATATTTACCGACCCCGATGGCGAAAAACATCACTGGACTCGGGTCACTGAACGGCTACCAACAAAAGTCGAAAGTATCAAGCCGCACCCTCATGGCATTGAGTTGGGTCAATTACAGCGAATGATTGCTGAATCAAACGACTTGAATTTGAACCATTTCTTACTCAATAATTTCTCCGGAGTTACAAATCGCGCTCGTAAAGAATTGTGCGAGGCTGCAGAGATTCCCGGGACAAGAAAAATGAAGACCGTGAAAGGCGATGATATCCGCCATCTGTTAGAGGCCTTCCAAGGGGAACGATTATTGAACGGATTGCCCGTCAAATTACTCAAGCCTCCTACAAATTGTTTGTCGCCAATTGAGGAATTGCTCATCAAGAAGGGGCTTTCCAAAACCATTGACTCTCGTTTCGTATCGACGCTTACTCGGGTTCCGAGTGTAACGCAAGGGAATCCTTTCCAGATTGAAGTTGGATTGATTTTCGGTGGCGATATGGCTGCAGATAAGCCGGTTGAAATTCTTCGGTTTGCAAACCGTGTTCCACTGATGTATCAACAGGGTGGTTGCCTACTTACCAAAGCCATTGAAAGTGTTGATTGGCGCCAATATGGATTAGATCAAGCTGGCGGAAGAGGCGTGCCCAAAGGGCCTGCTGCGGTTCTGGTCCACCTTGCCAGTACCAATGTCCAATTTACTTCTGAAGCAAAGGAGGCGCTTGCCGACAATGCCGAAGTCATGGAAGAAGGGAGGAAAGCAATGCTCGAAATGGGCCGAGGCTTGCGAAAGCATCTCGAAAAGAAAAAGAAAATGGCGAAGACCAAGGAAAAGTTCGAACTCATCAATGATATATTACCTGCTATCGCAAAGAAATCTGCTGAAATTCTTGAACGCCCAGTGCCAGAACTCTCGGGCTCCATCACCAAGATCATGTCTGCCGTTATTTCTGAAACCACGACAGAATGGAATAAGGAGACAAAACAAACTGATGTTGAAATTGTATTGTTCAATTACACAAGTCGGGTACGTGCCTACACGATACTCGCAACTTGGCCGGAAAAGTCGGGGGCGAAAATCGAGAAGAATGAAACTGGAGGGCGAAAGGAAGCGCTCGGTGTATGGGCTTGGAAACTCGAATCGTTACAACCGGGTGAAAGGAAAGCGATTGCCTACAGTCTTAGTGGATTAGAACGTGGTGATTGGACTGAAACCGAAGTCTTGTTCCGAGGATCCCAGGACGTCATTGGAGCGACAAAAATGGATGAGAAATTCCTTCAAGAAATTCGCCGTCAAGAACAACTCCTAGATGAAAGCGGCATTGAATCTCCCGATTCTGAATCTGAGGTCGAAGCAGTGCCTGAGCCTCAAACTGAACCTGAAAAGGAGGAAGTTGCGGAAGTGCCTGTTAAAGAAATCGTTGAACCTGCTGTCGCTCCGCCTGAAGGTCAGCGTACCCTCTTTGGAGGTGATGTCTGATGTCTCGAACACGAACCGCTGAAGAAACTAAAACTGCAATGCACAAAGTCGTAGCAGAAATGTATGACCGAATCGTCAAAGGTGAACCACCTACGATGACCTTGCCCGTACGAACAAAAACCAACATCGGTTTTGATAAAAAGCTCGGCGTGTACAAATACGGTAAAAAGCAATCAGTGCGCGATGCAACCAGCCTTGGTTCGGCCAAACAATTACTTCGAACGTTACACGTCGTTGAATTCATCGAGGAAATGTTGGATGCTGGAAAGTCTTCAACTTTGAGAGAAATGTACTATATTTCTGAAGGATGGGGGATGGGGAAATTCGGCAGCCAAAATGATTCCAATAACTTAGCTGAGGATTTAGAAATTGTAACGAAATGTTTGCGTGAAGATTTCAAATTGCGTCCTGAAGAAGACGGTGCTCGTATGATTGGAAACTTGACTCTACGTGAACGTAACCGACGCGGTGAATGGATGCGAATCAATGCACGGGATGACGTTGGTGATTCAGGATATGGCGTACCGTATAACGTCGAATTAGAGAAGATTGAATTGCTTGAGCATGATATTGATTTCATCATGGCCATAGAGACTGGTGGTATGTTTGACCGTTTGATTGAGAATGGATTTGATGAGCAGTACCGTTGTGGATTGTTGCACCTCAAAGGCCAACCTGCCCGTTCGACCCGACGCATCATGAAACGAATGAGTGAAGAATGGGATTTACCTGTTGTCGTCTTCCTTGACGGTGATCCGTGGTCCTTCCGTATCTTTGCCTCAATCGCTTATGGTGCTATTAAAACTGCCCACATTTCTGAATATTTGGCAACACCATCGGCGACCTATCTGGGCATTACTGCGGACGATATTGTCGCATATGAATTGCCAAGTGACGATTTGTCAAAGAAGGATGTTGAAGCATTGAATGCTGAACTCACTGACCCTCGATTTGCCGACACTTGGTGGCAAGAACAAATCAACATGATGTTGGAACTTGGAAAGAAAGCTGAACAACAATCCTTGGCGAAATACGGTTTAGATTTCGTAACTGAAACCTACTTACCAGAAAAATTAGCCGAATTAGGATTGGCTTGACACGCGCAAGGATTCATTGAGGAAGAAGGCTGAGGGTGAACCATGGCAGGTGGAGTATCACGAAAGTCTCCCTGGGCTATGCGTTTGGCAATTTTAGGCGCTCTGTTCCTCGTTATTGGAACGATTATTGTTTCAGCACAAAAGGAGGCAATCGATTCAGTTTTCGATCCTCGACAAATTTCCATCGCTCAAATTGAAGGTGAGGGTTCAGTTACCTTTGATGTTCAAAAGAACGGTTGTTACATGGCGGTGGTCTTGGTTGGCGAATCTGAAATGGATGTCACCTTGACGCCGACTGTTAGCGCTGCTGCTGCAACAGAAGAACTGACACCAAAATCATGTTTCTCGGATTGGACACCAATGGCTTCGGATGGTGCTGCTTTTGAAATTCATGAACAATGGGTTGCTGGAGAAAATGGGGGGATGCTAGCCCAAAGTACGTGCAATGAAGAATGTGAAGGACAAACGGTTTGGTTGGTTCATACTAATGGATGGGAATGGAAACTTTTGGAATCAAGTGGATTAGTGTTTGGATTTGGCATCTGTTGCCTAGGTTTTCTTTTCCTCCCAGTTGCTGGAATCCTCGTTTATTCAGCACGCAGCAAAGCGGTTCATGGTTCGTTAAAGGTTCTTGACCGCGATGGAGTGCTGCTCCACTCTTTTGATAGCCAAGAAGAAATGATGGCTGCAATGCACGGAATAAATAGCCCGCTTGAGAATGATGTTGACAACCAAGAGATTGGAGATGTCTCGGAACCTGATGACGGGTTTATTGATGGGTCGAATGATGTCATGAAAGGTACGCTCATGACGACTGAGCAAGTCTATGGCTTCATGCGAGGCGATATGCCCGAGGCGGTTCGTCAAGTCGAAGACCCCTTTGCTGATTCTCCAACTCCACCATTCAAACAACCGGTCAAGAAACCGATTGCAAACATTGAAGAAATTTCAGATTGGGATGCTGGAGGCAGCAGTGATGTTGCCAAACCATCGGACCCAAAGACTCCGAAGAAACCAAAGGATGTCAAGAAGGAAAAAGACGGGTCAAAGGATTGGGCTGTTTGGGATGATGTTTGAAGGGATTGCGGCTTTAATCTCTTTTCATTGAACATTCAGACCTTTTCGCATACCGACTTCTTTCACCCTTACTTCTTCTTCAACAATGATTGAAGGGTGTGCTGGAAACCAATATTGCTTCGATGAGGGGTGGAAGTGGTTGGGTGAAGCGACGACTTCAAATGGCACCCGTGTCTAGGTAACTCCGAGTTGACCAGTGTGGAAGATATTGACACCGCCCTAACCTTGCTTCAAAACAAGCTACGACGACGGATTCTCGAACGGTTGGTTCGAGAGCCCCACTATGCCATGCAACTCGCTGAATTACTCGATGTGAGTCAACAAGCGATTGTCAAACATCTACGTGAGTTAGAACGTGGTAATTTTGTAACTAAAATGAAAGTGGCAAGTGAAAAAGGTGGGCCGCCACGAACTATTTACAGTGTTCAACAATCAATTTCACTGCGCATTGATCTTGGGCCGGATTTGTTCCTTTGTGAACAACGAAGTTTACCTGCCGGGGGGCCAATGAGGCTATCGAATCGTTTACCGAATACGACTGAGAATGTTGTCAAGTCCGTCAGTGGTCGAAAGAAAATTTCGGTAGGAGAGGGCATGGCCCATATCCAGCACCTCAATGGAATCCTCGAAGAAATTGATGCACAAAGAGACGCTGTCATCGCCTTACATCAGCACATTCGGAACCGCATATCTGCAGGTGTCGATACTGACTTTGAGCATTATGAACAACGGACCATGGTTCACAGCCTAATCGAAGCACCTGAGCGGAAGTTAGACCTCATCGATTTACGTAGAGAATTACAACTCGGGCAATCGGAAATGGCTACCTTGCTCGATGAAGTCCGCAACCGGCTTGAACGTCAATTATCAGATCGTGCAGGGCATATTGTTGCTGTTCCAAACAACTCAAACCTCCGATTCTGGCTCGGCTCACTCCCTCATAAGAAGGATTGAGGGTCTGCTGAATCAGGATTCGGCACCGGACAAGACCGAGACCAGTGAAGATTGCTCCGCCTTTCGGTCCAAGACATCTTGGCGTCGTCCACGGCCAACAAGGAATACCACGCCAAACAAGGCGAAGGTCAACAGGATCACTGCGAATGGGAGGGCCGTCTTACTAACGACTTCACCCGCCACATCTAAAATGCCGCCACTGGATTCCAGCTCATTCAAGACACGCTTGATGTTATCACTTTCTTGCGTTTCAACGATTACATTGGAGGGATCGACCACGACATAAACGCCATGGCTACCTGCAGAAACAGTGTAAAGGAGTACCAATTCGATTTCCTTGTATTCCTCTGAATCGTCTGGTGCAAGAAGAGCGCCAATCACTTGTCGCGAGACGATGTTTTCATCAGCGCATCCGTTCTTTTTGATTTCGTTGAGTGTATCAACATCCGAATTTGGATATTCACACAAAACAATTTCAATATCTGTAGCATGTGTATTTCCATTGTTTTGTAGGACTACACGGATCGGAATCGATGTGTCAACATCTCCTACTAAATCCGATACAGTTACTTCCGAGATTACCAAGTTTGGAGCACGTAGACGAAGGGTGATGATAAATTCGTTACTGTCAAGACTCTCTGCTGCCCATGATGGTGAATCATCATGATCGCCACCTTGGAGCATATTACCCATCTTTGAAACGACCTTTAGACCAATGTTCCGGGTGTCAAGTTTGGCAGATGGAGCAATATTTACAATTCCAACAACAGGGTAAGTTGTGTAAGGGTCCATCATTGGCATGAAATACTGATTCTCAGACTCAAGATAAACACAGCGGTCACTCATTTCAGCAAAGGCTGTTACGGGATCGACTGCAGCATCTTCTTCTCCAACGATGGTTTCGACTGATTCTACAGTCAAACACTCTTCTTCAATCGTCAAATCCGTTCCAATTTCTTTAAGCAAACGCCATTCAACTTTCCAGTTATCAAGAGAGCCCATTCCAGGCAACTCATTCCAAACCAATACTTCACCATCACGGCTTGCAGTATGGTTGTTGAGGGTCGGCCAATCTGGAACGTTTCCATTATTGGTAATGTTCAGCTCAAATCGGACAATGCGCCCCGGAGCCGAGGTTTTGATGGCGTTGTCGACTGTTGAATCCATGCTGATTTGCATATCATAGAATTCTTGCACATAGACAGGGATTTGCTGCGTAAATCGCAGTCGTGTCTCTCGTCCGTTGGCATCAGGATATGCTTCTTCAGAGAACGTCTGGAAGACAACCATGTAAATACCTGCTTCAACTTGATCAGGGATATTCATGGTGATGTCGAATATCTGGTCGGTGTCCCGCGATAACTCCTTGAGGGTTTCACGAGGGATATCGATGTCCCAGAGGACGTCAACGCCTGCAGGGTCAGTTACTCGGGCTAGGCGGTAATCGAAACGATCGGGTCCATTGCCGAGGTTCATAACTGTCGTTGACAAAACGATTTGTTGACCAGGGTTCACAGGAAGTACTTCTTGTCCATTGAGTGTAACATACTCTTCTTCACCAATGTCTGAATCTGCATTCAAAGAGTACACGTGATTGACATTGGTAGAGAGAATCTTCGAGGCTGAAATCCGCGGGTAACCATCAAGATATGCTTTGAGAATAACGGCTGGACCGAGCCCGGCTGATGCACCCGTAGGGGCACAAACTTCTACAATGACTTCATGGGTAGTGGAATTTGTATTAGGGAAGAGTGTCCAAAGTCTTGGTTCGCTCATCTCGATATCGTTACCACCTGGGGCATTAGCGAAATCAACGTTCAAAACCCAATGATCTTCTCGCCATGCTTCCATCGAAACATTTTCAGATTTAACTTCGGGTGCACCTGGAGTGACAAAGACGAGACTCCCCGAGTCAAAATTCTTGGTAACATCAATTGAGTATTCCACACATTCACCAGGGTCTACGTATTCACTGGTATCGAATATTTCCATAACGATGTTACCGGTTGAACGAATAGAGACATATACGCCAAGTTCGAGAATATCATAAGTTCCTTTCTCGATTGATTTAATCGGTTCACCTTCGGACCAACCTTTGAGATAAATCACAAAAGTACCAGGGTCTTCAGAAGTGGGGACGAAAATTTCGAGGTTCTTTGTCACCGATTGGCCAGGATCTAATTCAACACTCGTAGGGAAATTAACCGCCCAATTAAACGGCAAAAGCCATTCTTGTTGTCCTTCTAGGGTGAAAGGGTCCCAGAAGATAAAGCGATCATTGACGTTACCAGTATTGGTTATCGTAATTGAGAAAATTGCAGTTTGCCCTTGTTCAACATCTGCCATACTGTGGGATGTATCCAAGTTTATTCCGTGCACTACATCCATGAGAGTTCGAGTGATTATATCGGACTGAATCGCCGGATCTTTGTACGATTTGGCCGTCACCGTAATGTCTGCAAGTTGGTCGCCATCGGCCTGATAAACGGAGGGCGCGCGAATAAGCATATAGAAACGCATATCTTCGCCACCTTCGAGGAATATTGCCGTTTCCGGCATGATGGATGTATGGTTGTCAGCAAAGAACAACGACGCTGTCCAATTCTGAGGGACACCTGAAATATTGAGGCCGAAGGTATCAGCAACGAGGTCTTTCGGACCAGGTGTTGAATTGTTCATGGTTATGTTGTATATCGTTTGTTCACCAGGTTCAATCACGTGATAGAATGTTTCTCCATCTTGAAAATCAACGTCGACTTGGCCCGTGAGGACGTGCGAATAGCAAATTGTAAAGCGGTTATTATTGGCTTCTTCACTGCACTTGTTGGTATCCGACCAAGCAATATGTGCACCACTGCCCAAATCATTAGAGAATGCTGGAGGCATACCCAAGCTCGGTTGACTACCAGAATTCGGGCCGAGTTTGTTACTCGCCCAAGATGTGACAGCGACTGTTTCCCAAGGATCCAATGCATCAATACCTTCTCCCGTTTCCTGTGTTGAATTCAGACGAGTATAGAGAATTTCTTCATCTGCTGTCGCATTTCCAGAATCTACCCAAGCGATGTGTATATTGTTTTGATCGTCAGTGAGAAGGGCAGGGAACACAGAGTTACCGCCGAACGGGCGATTGCCAGGGAGCCCGGAATAAGTTTCAACATTGGAAATTGGTGTATCTTTGATTTTCTTAATTGCGTAAGTGGAAAGGCCTTGCTCGGCTCCATCCCAAGCACCCGCTCCTGTCAAACGCAGTTTAGTGTAGAATACTTCGTAATTCACACCCTTTTCGAAACCATAGTTTCGGCCGTCCATCCAAGCAATATGGGTATTGCCTTGCATATCGACACCGATTGATGGGTGGAATGAGTAAGCGTCATCGATAGTGACACGCGTATCATTGACGACGACCAGGTGGCCATCTGCGCCGGCACCGGTGTCCTCTGCATATGAGCCACCAACAATCGAGTGACCGGTTTGACCGGGCTGATACGATTGATCATTGTTCATCTTACCATAGGGGTCAAGAACCGTCATGTAGATCTCTCGAGAGTTATTGGTTGAGATATAGACCATTGCTTCGACAAGAAGAGCCATTGCGTTTGCGCCGCCAGAGCCGGATGGGAATTCATATGCTTGACCGCCTGCATCGGAGCTACGGAGAGTATTGCCAGGGCAATTACGAGTTGAAGTTGAAACAACGCTGTTCGGGCATTGAACCAAGTCCATGAAGTGAGATTGGATGTTTCCAGCGCCACCGTAGCCTTGACCGTAGAGGCCAACTGGAATGACGCCTGCGTTAATGCAGTTGTCGTGAGCCTCTTCAATGGAAGTCAAATCATCTGCTTGCTGGGATGGATCACCGTCTTTAGGACCTTCATCGGAAACAGGTATTACAATCTTGGTTGCATTTGGATTCCAGCGATGGTCATCTTGAGTAGGGGGGTTGCCTGGGACATTGCCATTTGTATCCTTCCAAGAGAGACAAGCCCAGTTAGTACCTGGGCCCCAATCTTCACCGGAGTATCCTGAGTAGGTGTTGCCGTTGTAAACGGTTCCGGGCAACTTACGAATTCCACCAGAATCATCGCCAGGGAATTGGCCAAGTGCTGTTGTTCGAGGGCCAGCATTTTGGTTTTTTCCAGCACAGTTTCCGGAGCTTGCTGCACCAGGGAGTGTGTTTCCAAGACCATAAATTGTTTCGTAAACAGTCATGTTGGCGGTTTCGAGCATTGGTTTAATGCCTTGGAAATAACCTCCAGAAGCAAAGTTTCCACCATAAACGACTGTGCAAATATCTGCCCATTCAGAATACATAGAACCTGATGTGTCCACAATGAAGTTCAATTCAACCTTCCCACCACGGGTATCGTCCCAAGCGATTTGAACGTAATCGTTCGCATCTACTACGATATCAGGGTGTCCTTTGTGCCCGATAATCGGAGTCAGGAGGGTGTCGTCGAAATTCGTGAGAATAAAGCCGCCATTACTGTAATCTGGAGTGAGCATGGAATAGTAGATTTGCGGTTGGTTAAAGAAACGTCCTAATTCGTCATACGAATCTTCCCAAGCAATATGAACGCCACCTTGGCTGTCGACATCGATTGCTGGCCAATCTCTGTTTTGAGCGCGGCTGGAAACGATGTGGTCATCGATTGCAGAGAGTTCCGGGTCGCTGGAAGCAGAACCGTCCATTGCCACATTCCATGGATTGAGGACAGAATAGACGATTTTATGTTGACCAGATTTGTCAGCCCACACAATGTGAACTTTGTCATTTTCGTCGACAACCATGTCTGGGTGCCAAATCTTGTGATTTCCGGGATTGGTGATTTGAGTGGTGTCAATCAGCGTTTCACCACGTGGAGAAATCATAGAATAGTAGAGGTGCTGGTTGTTTCGAGTCCAAACAATGTGTACATTTCCTTCACTGTCAGAGCCAAGGGCTGTTTGCGTATCTGTAGAGAGTCCACCATCGACAATCCGAATTGCTTCGGTGATGACAACGGTATTGGCTGTGGCTGTAAGGGTTGCTAAGAACAACGTCGAGAGGACGGAGAGCAACATGATTGATGCAAGGCTGACTGACTTTATTTTTTGACTCATAAATACACATCCGAGGGTAGACTAAAAAAAAGCACACACTCATGCTACTTAACCGCGACTCTTTCAAGTCATTTTTAAAATCCGTAATTCTCAAGCCGGAAACGGCTTATTAAGCCCACTCAGAGGGGTCAAACCCAGAGCCGAAAGACATCTTTTCATCGAATTCTATTTCCGGCGATACCGACTGATCTGGGGTTTCGTTTGAAGCAATTGAGGGGTCTTTTCCATCCTGTTTAGCTTTCACCCAATCATCAACAGGACCAGGTTTTCCAATACCGGGGCCGTGAGTGAATTTGATCTCATGAATAATTCCGAGTTTGGCGAGCCATAACTTTCGGAGCGTGTGCATGAACTCATTTTTAGTCAACCCGTCGAACCAAAGTGGTAGACTCACATTGAATGCTTGGAGTGGACCGGTTTTTTGGTCGCCTTGATGCCCCATATGAATTCCCCAATCAACACTGGTACGTATCAATTGAAGGCGAACATCATGAATCCATTCCAACCATGTGTCGTTGTCTTCTTTCATGTGATTGGTCATTTCTTTTTGTTGGCCTTCATCGACACGCGTCATGCTTGAAACTGCAACAAGGTCTCGACCTTTCGGAATAACAACAGCAAACATGTGGCCCTGGGGCCCCTGCGGGTAACGAATTAACAAATGGACTTCTGCTCGAGGGTCTTTTTGCTCTTTCGCAACAAGCCGTTCTTGTTCGACCCATTTACGAATTTTGAGTATCGCTTCCTCACTCGCCATGGCAATCGTAAACACTCCTCTCGTTTGAATCGTACCCTTTGTAACATCTCACAATTGATTCATTTCAGCATGGATATTTTTTAATGCGCCACGAAGATTCTGACGGCTTGTTTTATTGAACCTCAACCGGCGTATTGCTCGCTGAAAGTCACACCAATCATCCCAAAGCAAAGCAGAAGTTCTTCCGCTGAGCCAAAAAAATGGCAAGAGGGCGAAGAGAAACGTTACCATTGCTGCGGTTTTGTGTAGGAAAGTAGAACCGTATATCGAATACCAATCAAATCCAAGAAGAGATTCCACTGAACCATGGTACATGTGTTCAATTCCCAATGCACCAAGTGCCATAAAGGGCCAAAACATCAGGGAACCGAACATTGCTGCAAGGAAATGATACGAGGTCCGAGCGTCAACTCCTTCATCCGTTGAATCACCAAGGAGTCGTCCAACTGCGAGTTGAGGGGTGAAGCAAAACAGGAATAACGGCAATAAAGCGACTAAAAAGGGCAACCTCACTAATTTTGGTATGCTCCGCAGGGGACGTACTTTACGTAAATCAGTGCCTGTAGCATTCAGGTCCCTTCCATCCAGTTGCCTCGATTGCAACAAGCCTGAGGCGGCTTTAGCTGGCGTGATTGAAGAGTGGGTGATAGCTGGTAATTCGGAATTTTTAACAGTTTGTTCATCGGACTGAGGGGGTTGTAATAAGGTGCGGAAAGCGCGTGCTGCTTCGACTTCCTCCCTCCATGAGAGAAGTGGTTGTTTGGCCCGCCGAGCCTCGACATGAGCCAATATATGCAGAGCGTTGTGTTCATCCCAATCGCGGGTATTCGGGGTGAGTTGTACCAGTTTGAGGCGTAAAGCATCCCGCAGAGCGTACACATTTTCTGCAGCGGGTTCAACCCAGTTTCCTTGGGCGACTGCTTGCACAAGGTCGTCAGGTATTTCTTCGGCTTGCATCGTATGCGGCAGTCCGTATTCGACCCATACATCGGTTCGGAAATGATCTCGTCTCCTGAAGTGTAATCCCGTTGGAATCACTGCTGGAAGCAGTTTGTTGTCAGCTTTCGCAAGGGCGGCAGCGGCATAAACAGTACGGAACGGCCCTGTTCTAAAACGCAGCATGGAAGAATCGTGATGGCTGGTACCCTCGGGGAACAACACGCATCCAAAACCTGCTGAGATTCCTGTTGCCAGCATCATCAGTGAGCGTCCGTTGATTTGTGTCGCTTCTTCTTCACTGCAACCGCCTCTCAAAAGTTCTGCTTTGCGGACAACCGGTTGTACTGCTAATTTTCGAGTCCACCAACCAAGAAGTGGACGAGTCACCAAATCATGGCGACCTCCCATTACGAAATGATTCGGATGTTGAAGAACGATGTGCAACGCATCTAACAGCCCGTTTGTGTGCCAAGCACAGCAAAGGTTTCCACGGTCAAGAGGTAACGTGTCGATACCCGTAACTTCGGTGGTTCGGAATTGGACTGCAAGAATACGCCGAGATACCCAATACGCTACGTTCGACCAAAAAAAGGAACCTGGGACTTTACGATCAAATGATGGCATAGGCGCCGATAATAATCTATCCATTCGCATCTTCTTAGCCGACTTTGAGAGCGTGGGCAAATCTTCTCCATGGTGGTCGACTGCTGCGCTCATTGTAGAGCTCTTTTCTTTCAAATGACCGCCCTCTTCAATTCCATCTGATGTCATGTCATTCACCCCTCATTGCCGCTGCAAGTTGGCCTAACTGGCCGTGGTCCACATCGCCGCCCATGGGCTGTGCTTGGGGCCACATGGCTTGCAATGTTTTTCCTCCATCTGATGGAAGGCGCGGGAGAACATGAACGTGAACATGGGGGACCTCTTGGCCAGCGAGTGGGCCATCATGGATGCAAACGGTGAAGTCGTCCGTACCAAAATGCTTCGAAAGAATTGCTTGTACCTTAGTGACGCCGGCAAATAAACCGTTCCGCATAGGTTCTGAAAGTTCAGAGAGGTGCTGAACACTTTGCTTGGGAATGACTAGCGTGTGACCGGCCCTGCGCGGGTAAATATCTAAGAACGCATACCATGATTCGCCTTCAGCAACTTTGTGAGACGGGAGTGTTTCGTTTAAGATACGGTCGAACAGAGTTGGCTCGGCCATAACCTTGCCAGATAGTCTCCCTTTTCAGTAGTTCACTAAAATTCCGATGCTTTGGAATTATTGAGGGGGTAAAATCCAATTTCCGGTCTTGCTCTTACGAAGAGCAAGTGTCTTCACGTCTCCAAGTTGGTTCACGGTGTAATGGACTAAGTGTTGTTCGTTTGAATCTGTGAAGTCATCACGGTGGTGGCATCCGCGAGATTCATTGCGAGCAAGTGCTGCTTGGGCTGTTGCGAGTGTGAGGCGCACTGAAGCTTGAGCGCGGGCAATTTCCACCAGATTTGTATTCGCAATTAGTGAAGATTGGTCAGCGTGAATTGATTCTGCAAGAATGCTTGCAGATTCTAAAGATTCGATAGCGGATTCAAGTCCTGCTGCATTTCGGCTGAAGCCAAGAGCGTTTTGAACTGTGTCTCGAACTTTCGAAACGACATGCCCGACACGGACCACGCCTTCTTCGGAAAATTCGGAAACGGCTGCGTGGTCTGCTTGTGCAGAGAGTTCTGCATCATGTGCTGCTTGGGGGTTTGAAAACCGGCGATTCTTGACCCAGTCGCCGGCATGAGTCCCAGCTGCGGCGCCCCCGAGGAGAGAATCAAGCATTTGATTACCTGGTAAAATGTCTGCACCATGGAACCCTGAGCATGATGCGTCACCAGCAGCATACAATCCGGTGAACCAACGCGACCAAGTGGAGAGAATAGCACGTCCGAATTCATCGACCGACACACCGCCAATCGTCGAATGTGGGCGAACTTCAATGGCAATTGTTTGTCGTGACAAATCAACACCAGTTCGTTGTTGAACGCTTCGGAAAACCGCTTTCCACCACTTCGAGGATTCATTCATATTACGGGCGTCAAGAACAGGTTGGAATGCTTTTGAAACCGATTGACACAGTGCATCTAAACCCCCTTCACCGATTTCCAAGTCGGTCCCATTTGCTTCGTGTAATGTGGCTCCGTCATGAAGAAGGCCCAACGGTAAAACCATGTTTGTATCTTTAATTCCTAATGGTGTGTGTGCTATGAATTCTAAATCGCGCAATGGCACTCCAGCGCGAAAGGCAAGATCAAGACCGAGACCAACCGCACCATGACTGAACGCTCCTTCGAATCCTCCATCAGCGAGGATGATTGCTTTTGCTTGTAGCGCCGCAATTCGGCCGTTTACCAAATCGACCACTGTGATTCCACTGACGGATTGGTTGGTATGTATCAAAGAAAGGGGGAGGTGGTCGCCTCGACGGATGACTCCATGCCGCATACATTGTTCTTCGAGAGTTTGTTGAATCTCTCGACCGGTTGCATCTCCTGCATCAGCGTTTCGAGCCATACCATGGCCTGGTGCTTTTCGGACCAGGGGAATTCCATGTGAGTCTCGGCGGAAATTCACGCCCCATCGTTCGAGCAAATCCACTTGGCGGCTTGCGCCTGTGGAGCGAGATGCGACAATGTCTTGGTCATTCAAGAAAGCACCTGCACGAATCGTATCTTCGCGATGGTTGCGGTTATTCGATTCTTGAAGCGGGGCTGCAATGCCATCTTGGGCGAGGTGTGACTCACTACCAAGGGCGTTGACCGAAAGTACGAGGGTTGTGGCTCCTTGCTTTGCAGCTTCTGCTGCTGAACGGAGGGCCGCGGGCCCGTCGCCTAGTACGATGATATCCCATGCTTCCAAGGTCCCACATCCGGTAATTTACCCCAAGTGCGCCCCATCCATAAGCAACGCGCTTAACCGGCCTCCAAATATCTGCGCAGAAGGAGGGGGTTCAAATGAGTTCATTCGAGGACTTCGCTTCCAAAGAGAAGTTTTGGTAATGGCAACTCCCCCTGGCGTCGAGCTGCCTCTAATTTCCGAATTCTGTTTTTCATTTGACTTCCTGCACTTCGCCGGATCATTGTCCGAATCACTTGAGATTCTAATACGATTCCGTCGTCATCTCGAAGTATGACTTGGACATCGACAGGCCCTTTGGTACTTTTTGGCCAAGCCACGCCAATCCACAGAACAACACCCCGTTCAAGATATCGGGGCATCCAATCAAGGGCATCATCATCCGTTGGATGTGACAGTAAAACAGAACTTTCAGGGGGGGGGCATGCGCTCAATTCAAAACGATGGTCGCGGGCTTCAGGCTCACCATTCGGAGTCAATACTTCGACCCTCACGTGGCGTGATTCAAATGTTTGATTGTTGAGTACGATGAAGAGGTTACCTGAACCCTCATAGCAATTTTCATCCAAAGCCACATCCATTCTCCATTCTGATCGAAGCATTGGAGAAGTGCCTGCGAGGAGGTCGTTTTGCAACCGGTCAAGCAATAGAAATGCTCCGGGTTGCCATCCTCTTGAATGGGCGAGAAGCCGCTGAATTGTTCGCCAGTTGAATCGTGCGCTTGTATCAAGGAGGAGGCTTTCAAAGCGGTCTTCGTCGATGAAAGATTTCAATTCATTATGTGCTTTTTCAGTAGCCAGCTCCTCTTCTAAATGAAGATGTAAAATGTAGAGCAGTCGTTCAAGCGACTGTTTCGTAATGTGGCCGGGTATCAAGGCTTTCCTGAATTCTTTCTGCCATGCTTCCCATTCCAAAAAAAGGTCTGGGTCAAGATGAGCGATCAATAAATCCCCCAATACGCTACCTAATTGCGTTGGGTGATGGGTTGGGGCATGGAACACTATTGAGGGGAGGGGGTCACCAAGTTGGCGAATAAAGTCATACGAAAAAATCCCATGGAAAGATTGAGCAATGCCGAGCGTCATCGCTACGAGAAGAGCGAGATTCCACGCCAATGAATTTGAGGTTACTGCGGAGGCAAGTATAATCAAAGTTACAGTTAATGCCGAGAGCAAACCTAAAACTGCATTATTTCGGCGTTGGTCACTTAGACTTTCAATGATACGATCCATTCCTGGTTGTGCCCGTAGGACGTGGGTTTTTCCACCAGAAACGCCGCCTTGCTCTCGTAGAGAAATACGAGCTTGCATAGCCTGCCATGCCGATTCACCTGCAATTACAGTAGGGCCAGCAGCAATGAGGACGAATGGAATCGATATGAAAATAAGCCCGTTTGCCGATTCAATTAACGGCGAATAAAGAACGCTCACAAAAGCGAAAAGGGCAAGGAAAAAGCCGCTCGAAGTTCGCCAAATCATAAGAAGGGGGTTTCTGGCAATCCGGCCCGCAATAAGGCGGCGGCGTTCAAGGACGGCCCATTGTTGGCGGGTATTTTCAAGTGGGTCTTCTGAATATTCAAATCCTTCACCATAGGGGTCTGGAAGTGGAATATACGCGTCCGAATTGGTCGCGTCTCCCTTGCCTGAAGCCATGGTGCTCATACCGAGACGAGGGGTCTTTCAATTTGGCTCTTGCCTTCAAATACACTTCAAAGAGGCAGAAAAACGTACGGGCGTGCCAGGATTTGAACCCGGGATCTTCGGCTTAGGAGGCCAACGCATTATCCAGCTGTGCTACACGCCCAATTGAGCCAGTGGACTAAGCATCAAGACGCTTTCGCAATTTCCATCCGCTGACCGATTTCTGCAACTTGAAATAAAAACCGTTCCAATTCAATTCTTCCTTGCATCGAACGGTGGAGGGCAACGTCACAAACTGAAAGGGAAAGAAGAATTTCTGCAAGAACGTCTTCGCTAAGATGCAGTCTCCCTTCGGTCAATACATGATGGAAATTAACCACGATATCTTCGGCTTCGAGGTTGTTTTCTGCCATCACTTGATCCAATACGCCCATTGCTCCTTTGAGGACGCGTTTGTTTTTGTTTCCTTCTTTCTCCCATCGCCAATCATGCACTCGGTTGCGCAATGCTTCCTCGAGGACGTGTTGCACTTCTCGCAAGGAGGTTGCAGCCAGTAGGTTTTGCAAATTTTTCCGATCATCAAGCAGCCCTCGTAGAGCAAGAAGTTCAGTGATGAAAACCGCTTTGCGTAAATTTCCCGAGGCCACGTGAGAAATATCACCAATGATCCCTCGTACCGGCAAGATTCCCTCTCCTTCTGTGATCTCAAGGAGTCGGCGTTCAATATCTGAACGAGGGATTTTGGGCAGGCGGATGTGTTGTGTTCTGCTTCGTAAAGCCTCGATGATCCGAGATGGTGTATGGGCAGTGAAGATAAAACGCGCGCTACCACTGCTGACCTCCATCATCCTGCGCAGATAGGATTGACGTATTGTGCCAAGGTAATCAGCATCTTCAATAACAATTAAACGCGACACTGGGGCTCGCTCTCCCGGTTTTTGGATGCATTCTTTACCTGCTGGAGGCGGGGTGTTCGAAGCCGTTGTTGAGAACTTGTGATCAAACGCATCAAGACTTGTTCGCCCCGCCAGTGTATCGTCTGAACCACTGCCTTCTGGGCGGAGGAACTCTTCGAATTTCGTCATAGCACCCGAGGTACGAGCGAGGTCGCGCGCTTGGAGAATATGTGTTCGTGCCTCCCATGTCGAACCGAGTACTTGTCGTGCCAAAAGGCGCCAAGCAGCAGTTTTTCCAACTCCCGCCGGACCTGAGAGGAGAAGATGTGGTGGATTTGCCTGGAGTGATGTGTGCCGAAGGTTCGCCTGAACCGTCACTGGAAGCAATAAATCCTCAAACAAAAGAGGCGCTTTCTCTGCGAGCCAAGATGACATACAATCACTCTTATTGCCAGAGGTCTTTCAACCCTGCGCGGGAGTCGTGTGATGTGAAATCACTCGGCTTTGATCGTTTTGTTGCCTTGGCGGCGTAACTTCATGAATATTCGGGAACCACACGCTTTGCAACTGATTCCGTTGCGTTCACGGTGGAACGATTCAAGATTTCCGCAGACAGCGCATTTGTAATCAACGAGTTCAACCATAGTATTCGACTCCATTCAACGCGACCCGCCACCCTTTCTTGAAGGT
>Ga0115000_10000965_pt1 | contig 26232 bp, 28 predicted proteins | sample ArcticOcean_MG_C_6_FD_89690 | JGI IMG/M metagenome (GOLD analysis project Ga0115000, IMG submission 89690) | Marine microbial communities from western Arctic Ocean - ArcticOcean_MG_CB8_128 | ecosystem: Environmental > Aquatic > Marine > Oceanic | place: Arctic Ocean: Canada Basin | collected... | reverse complement strand
TGAGGTGCTCATGGTTTCATTTGTAAATGGTAATGGGTTGCGTGTTGGTTACGTGATCAAGTTTAAAGGGGATTTATATAGAGTAATGACAGCAGAGCATCGCACGCCAGGAAAAGGAAAGGCGTCCATGCAGGCCAAACTGCGAAAGCTGAAAGATGGTACACAGACTGAAATTAAATTCCGTTCGGATGAATCAGTCGAACGCGCGGAAATGGAACAAGTTGATATGGAGTATCTTTATGAAGATCCTACCGGGTTTTGCTTTATGAATTGCGAAACCTATGAGCAGATTTTTATGGATGATAAAATGATTGGCGATGGGAAAAAATATTTGTTGCCGAATACCCGTGTCATCGTAGAATTTTGTGATGATGCCGCAATCGGAGTGTCCTTTCCCGAAATGGTTGAGTTGAAAGTGGTAGATACAGAGCCAGGTTTGAAGGGCGCGACCGCGTCAGGGTCAGGAAAACCCGCAACTTTGGAGACGGGATTGGTAGTGACGGTACCCCAGTTTATTAAGATAGGCGAGGCGATACGAGTTTCGACGACATCTGGCGAATATCTGGAACGGGTTAAATCTTGAATTAGCGACCTGTTTACATGGAGAATTGATTTTCCCAACGTTCCAGTTTACTTGTCTCATTATTATTAGTTGACTTAACCCCTGCATTTAATTAAAGTTAGTTGTTGAATTGTTGAATTAAAAGTTAATATATCTTTGTCGGCACCCGCCTTTGAACCCAGCCTTCCTGCAATGAGATACTGAGTATGATTCCTGAACAACCATTAGGTATTATTGAGCTAATAACGCAATCCAGCATGATGGCAAAAGGGGTGTTATTGATCCTTTTGATTTTTTCCATTACATCGTGGGCCATTATGTTGAGCAAGTTTTTTGTTTACCGGTCTGCGAGAAATGAAAATAGTAAATTCCTCGAAGTATTTTCAAAAACCGAAAACCTCACACAAATATATAATTTCGCTAAAGAGTTGAGGCTGAGTCCACTTGCACGGTTATTTTTAACCGGTTATCGAGAGCTATACCTGTTTCAGGAAATGGCTAAGGAAGATAGAAAAAAACAAGGTGAGGCACCTTTGCCATCTGGGGAGAGGCTGGCGGAGAGGGATATCAAGGGAATTTCGCTTTCTCTGAATAAAGCAATCAATCGGGAAGTGGCACGATTTTCTGGGCGATTGGAATTTCTGGCAACCACTGGCAGCACGACACCTTTTATCGGATTATTTGGTACGGTGTGGGGAATCATGCATTCTTTTCGATCGATTGGGATCCAGGGAACGGCAAGTATAGGCGGTGTGGCACCTGGAATAGCAGAAGCTCTCATTGCTACTGCGGCAGGGCTGATAGCCGCTATTCCGGCAGTTATCTTTTTCAATTACCTCAATAATAAAGTTTTCCTGCTTACTTCCACGATGGATGATTTTTGTCAGGATTTTGTATATTTAGCTGAAAAAAACTTTACGGTATCTCAGGGAAAAGAAAGATCATTTGACCTTTCAGAGTAAAAACAAACGGGTTAATTCCTGAACAAAACTCATGTTAAAACAACGACGACCCTTTTTAGCCGAAATCAATGTAACCCCATTTGTAGATGTCATGCTTGTGTTGCTCGTGATTTTTATGATTACGGCCCCCTTGATGCAGCACGGGATGGATGTTCAGTTGCCCAAAGAATCTATCGCTCCCATTCCTATTAAAGAAATTCCAACGGTGACTGTAAAAAGCAATAAAAAAATATTCTGGAAGCAGGAGGAGTTGGCAAACCTGATGGCGTTGACTCGGAAAGTGGAACAATATGTTGGTAAAGATAAGAGTGCCGGCATTTATTTTCGTGCAGATAAAATGCTGGATTATGGATTCGTTATGCGTGTAATGGCAACGGTCAAACAAGCGGGCGCCGAAAATATCGGAATGGTGACCGAACCTTAAACACTCATGAGAACACAGTTTCCCCAGTCTATAGATTATAACCAGATGCTTGTGTTCTCCGTTTTCGGGCATCTACTCATCCTCACCTTTGTTTTATTTCTTCCCAAGCCTCCTCTTGCAGTCAAAGCCATAGTCCCGGCTTTTATGGTTAGTCTTGTCGAGTCTCCTTCAGGTAACAAGTCAGCTGTTAAGAAAAAACCTATCAGAAAAAGTAAGGCTCCAATTAAGAAAAGCGCAGCTAAGAAAAATGTTGTTAAGAGAAAAACGGCACCTGTTAAAAAAGCATTGCAACCCAATAAAATAATAGCTGCACTTAATAAACTGGATAAAAAGGCCGCAGCTGTGGTTCCGGTTCCGACAAAAAATATATTTGAAGATCTGGAACAATTAGCGCTACTGGAACGCCCTAAGAAACAAACTGCAAAGCCAAAAATAGAAAAATCTGTTTTGGAAGAAACCTTTCGTGACTTGGAGAAGGTGAAAGACAAAAAGGTGAAGATCGAGAAAGATGTGCCGCAAACTCCCAAACTCGAAAGTCTGCTAGAAGGTTTTGAAGATATAAAGATGCAAGAGGTTCTCGAACAGGAAAAAGTAGAAAAGCCGGTAGATGAAGAAAGAAAGGCTGAGCCTGCTGTTAAGAAAAGGAATCTTTTAAGGGAACTCGAAAAAATGACCAAGCTAGATTCTATCGTTAAAAAGGACAATGAGAGTAAAACCCCCGATGCCGAAGTGGAATATATAGAAAGTGAGACTTATGATTCTGTTCTGGAAAAGTTCGAATTGCTTGCCGTAGAATCTTCATGGGTGAAGGTTGAAGTTGCAGGTGCCAGACTTGACAGATCAAATTTTCAGAGCAAGTTGCGAGCTCTTCCTGATTCGCCGAAAAAAACCGTTACAAAAAGTGAGGATGAATCGTATGTTTATTTTGATCGAGAAGGGGCTCCTGGTGCGGATATTCAATCTCTCTACGTCGGGATAGTTCAGGAGAAAATATATAAAAACTGGCGTGATCCGCTGGCGGAACGGCATAGTAAAGAAGCCATTATTTCGTTCCACATTTTTTCAAAGGGAAATATCGATAAACCTTTTATAAAGCAAAGCTCTGGGGTGGAAGCGTTGGATACCCTCGCTGTAAGTGCCGTTCTTGATTCGGTGCCATTTCCTCAATTCCCGAAAGAGTTAAAGATGTCTAACCTTTTTTTAAGTATTTATTTTAAATATGTTCCTAAAGACGAGTAGAGAAGGCTATTTATCTGCCTGGGTTTTTGTAATCCTTGTTTTTTTCTTTTGCGTAAAAGTGGAAGCCAAACCTCGAGTGAGGTTAGACATGGAAAAGGCAACCCAGAAAAAAGTTTCCCTAGCAATCACTGACTTTGTCTTAAAGGGCGATGGGTCTGATGTTAGAGGGATGGGTAAAGAAGCGAGAAGTATCCTGGAAAATGATTTACGCCTCTCAGAGTTATTTTCTCCCTTGAGAAAACCCGTCTTTGAGGAATTGGAAAGAATGGAGCGGTCTGGCTCTAAAGTGGATTACAGAAGCTGGAAGCAGGTCGGAGCGCAATGGGTCATTAAAACCGAATATAGAATAATATCGAAAGGGAGAGGGCAAGTTTTCACTTTTCGTCTTTACGATGCCATAAACAAAAGGTTCATTTTAGGTAAGCGTTACAAGGCTTCGCCACAATTGCTTCGAAAAGTGGTGCACCGGTTTGCTGATGAGGTTGTATCGCAATTGACAGGAAAACGTGGCATTGCCGAAACGCAGGTGACTTTCCTGGCGCAGGAAGATGGCGGCAAGGAAGTGTATCTGATTGATTTTGATGGCTACAATTTGCGAAGATTGACCCGTGATAATACTGTTAGTTTAAGCCCCGCCTGGTCGCCAGATGGGAATTGGATTATTTACACTTCTTATGCCGCGAATAATCCAGATTTAATCATGATAGATACTGCAGGTGAAAAACGACAAACTCTGAACCGTTTGCCAGGGTTGAATGCGGCGCCAGCATGGTCTCCTGATATGCAAAAGATCGCTTTAGTTTTAAGTCGGGATCAGAATTCCGAAATTTATCTTTTAAAGAAAAACAGGAAGCTGCATCGTTTGACGCGTCACTTTAATATTGATACATCGCCCACATGGTCTCCCGATGGAAAAAAAATTGCGTTCACTTCAGATCGTTCAGGAACTGGTGCACCACAAATTTATATTATGAATGCCGAAAAAGGGGATAACGGTAAAGTGACTCGTATTTCATTTGGCTCCTCTTATAATGACAATCCATCCTGGTCCCCCAATGGCGATAAAATCGCCTACACTTCGCGCGTGGGTAAGAGATTTCAAATCAGCGTATATGATTTGAACACGCATAAAAGCCAAGTTGTGACAGTTAATGCAGGCAGTGCCGAGCAACCCAGTTGGTCTCCTGATGGCCGTTTTATCGTTTATCGCAAGCGGGTAAATGGTAACTTTAATATTTTCATCAAACGTCTGGGTGGTGACCGGGTTCGGCAACTAACCTTCTCAGGAAAAAGCCACAGTCCCTCTTGGTCTCCTTATTTCAAACACTAAGCTTCGAAATTCCGAAAAAAATCGTTGTCAGGTGTGAAAGTTTCGGTTAACATTCAATATGCGGATAAAAAGACTATTGGCTTTTAAAATCAAAACCTTTAGAAATTCGTAGGTTATTTAATGTTTATAATATATGTTGTAATTTAAGCCTAATTATAGGATAGTAACCCTATACTATATGATAGTAAACCTGCATCAAATTTTTATAATAGTAATAAATTCTGAAATTTAATTCCTTTTGGAGAGCTTTTGCACTTAAGGGATTTTTATACAGTTCTTTTTTATACTTAATCGGCGACAACTTTAGGCGAGGTTATTTTTTATGAATACAATTAATTGGAAAATGGTAGTCGCAGCAGTTTTAATGATGTTTTTGTCCGCGGCATGTTCAAAGAAACTCATGCCCCCTGAAATAGAAACATCAAATGGCGGAGTAGAAAGTTCTGATTTCACTGCATCTAACGGAACCTCCTCTGAGGACAATGCATTAGGTGGTCCGGGCGATTCTGGGTTTTTTAGTGAAGAGCCAGTTCTTGAAAGTTCCAATTTTTCTGGTGGCAGTGGTGATTCGGGTATGATGGCGGGGGGTTCAGGTTCAGCAACGGGTTCAGGTTCAGCAACGGGTTCAGGTTCAGCAACGGGTCCTGATGGAGCCGACGGCTCTGGAGCTGATATCGGCAATGGTTCGTCTGGTTCATTTAACGCTAATCCTTTTGATGGTGCAGCTAACGGAACTCAGGAGGCTCGACTAAAATCTTTCCATGCAACCGCCGATCTCAAGGATATCCATTTCAACTTTGATCAATATGATCTCGACAGCAATACCAAAAGCGTGCTTGAAGAGAATGCAACCTTCCTCAAGAGCAACCCGAATATGAGGGTAGAAATCCAGGGACATTGTGACGAGAGAGGTACCAATAACTATAATATCGCTCTTGGCGAACGTCGGGCCCACTCCACGAAGAAGTATCTAGTAGCTCAGGGTGTTGCTTCAAGTCGGTTGAATATTATCAGCTATGGTGAAGAGAAACCTTTCTGTTCTGACAACAATGAAAACTGCTGGCACCAAAACAGAAGAGCGCATTTCATGATAGCAAGATAACTGCGTTTATGGGTTTGCAATAAATCGTATATAATAAGCCGCGCTGGGTTAATTCCCGGTGCGGCTTTTTTTTTAACGATTTCCGATGCTATCGGAAAGAGAGCAAAACTTATGAAATACATTAAATTGACTGCCTGCTTCTTTTTGTTGTTATTGGTTGCGCTAGTTCCCCTGAATGCTTCGGCGGATGTGTTTGGTACTGACGATGAAACTTGGGAAAAAGTTTTTATTGGTTTAAAGAAAATTAACTCTCGCCTAGTAAGGCTCGAGACTTCTGAGATGGTATACTTGAGGCATCAGCTTGAAGACTTATTAGGGCAGATTGAAGAAATTAAGCAAACCCTTCCACAATTGCAGGGCTCAGTTGAATTGAATAAATCCGAGACTCTGTTCAATGTAAATGAAATCAAATCCCAAATAACCGATCTGGAAGCTGAAGTGAAAAATCAGGTCCTAACAAAAATCGATAAGCAAAGCAGAATTCTCGATCGTTTTCAGAAAGATCAGAAAAGTTTGAAGAAAGGACTGGCTCAAGATATCGAGCAATTCGAAAAGGTGAACAAGGAAAATTTTCAAAGTTTTGCTTCAGCTAATAGGAGTACGTTGGAAATAGTCGTGCAAAGATTGGCAGCTCTGGACGAGACAACAAAAAAGAGTTTTGGGGATACTAAGAGACTTTTTATATCTGCTGTCATTCCTGCTATGGTCAAGGAAAACCTGGATAATAGAAAAGCGATTCTCGAACATCTTTCCAAGTCACGTGAGAACAACGAAAAATCATTGGCTGGACTGTCTGAAAAAAATAAAATACTGATCGATATTCTTGGGGAAAACTTAAAGCAAGGTGTGAAGACAAAAGAACAGATTTCTTCCATCTATGAAACTCTTGTTGCAGCTAATAATAGTTTGGCGGTTAACAATAAAAACTTGATGGTTGCGGATCAAAAAATTAATAAATTAGCTGAGACCTTAAAAGCACTTCAGGTGCAAAATTTGGCGTCCAGTGAAACTCTTGTAGCATTAAAAAAAGGTGTGATTGAAGCGGAAAAGTTTGATCAGTTAACAGATAAAAAGATTAACAAGATCGTTGAGAGTTCTGCTCTGCTGATTGCAAATGCTAATAAACTCGAAAAATCTGTACTCGGTGAATTGAAACAGTCCTCGCAGAAAGAAGATTCAAATCAGGATAAAATCAGTCTGGCTAATGAAAAACTTTCGCGCTTGATTAAAATTTTAAAAGCCATTGCAGTGGAACAGGATAAGTTAGTCCATGTGGTAAAAGCTCAATCTGCAATGAACAATGCACAGGCCGGGTTGATAAAAAACCAAGAAGCCATTAGGAAAGCTCTTGCTGACTTGCGTAATAAAGCAAATGTAAATATTTCCCGAAATGACGACATCAAGAAAACTTTGGGGAAGATAGAAAAGAAAAACTCTAATGCTTCGTCAGAGAAAAAGGCGAAGAGCAAATAATCAGCCCTATCGGGTTGCTCCCCATTCGTAGTCGATAACTTATACGGTGTAGATAACCATTCTCTATGGCAAAAGCAACTACCATTTTTAGCTGTCAGAAATGCGGCCATCAGGCTCCGAAATGGCTGGGTAGATGTCCCGAATGTAGTACGTGGAATAGTTTTGCAGAAGAGAGCCACCAACCCATATCTTCAAAATCGCGGCATAAAATAAAATCCCCGCCACCTTCCCCGATAACTAAAGTTCAATCTGTCCAGAAAAACCGTATGACCACAGGCATCGGTGAGTTCGACCGGGTTCTGGGGGGCGGAATGGTTGAAGGTTCGCTTATTCTTATTGGCGGTGAGCCAGGTATAGGAAAGTCAACTCTTGTCTTGCAAAGTATGGGGCATCTCGCAAAGTTGGGAAAGAATGTTCTTTATGTTTCTGGAGAGGAATCGGGTTCGCAGATTAAATTACGCGCAGAGAGGTTAGATGCGCTTTCCGATAACCTTTTGATCTGTTCTGAAATTTGCATTGAAAGCATTATAAAATGGATTGATAAAGTTAAGCCCGATGTTTTGGTTCTGGACTCTGTGCAAACGTTTTATACAGAAGACTTGCAGTCGGCTCCGGGCAGCATTGGTCAGGTTCGTGAGGTTGCGTTTAAAATTTTCCAGGAAATCAAACATCGAAACCTGCCTACACTTTTGATCGGTCATATAAATAAAGACGGCGCAATTGCCGGTCCCAAATCGCTGGAGCATATTGTCGATACGGTAGTATACTTCGAAGGTGAGCAGGGGCATGCTTATCGAGCTTTACGAGCCATTAAAAATAGATTTGGTCCAACTCCTGAAATCGGAGTATTTCAAATGGCACCTACGGGATTGGTTCCCGTCGAAAATCCTTCAGAGTGGTTTTTAGCAGAACGACCCGAGGACTCCGCCGGATCGGCTATAGTTGCAACGCTAGAGGGAAGCCGTACCCTATTGGTTGAAGTGCAAGCGCTGGTAAGCACTTCATCTTCTATCGGTATGCCACGACGAATGGCAACGGGATTTGATCACAATCGCATGTCACTTCTGATTGCTATTATGGAAAAGCGGTTGGGAATGAACCTGCAGGGGGAGGATATTTTTGTAAACCTAGCGGGCGGTATAAAAATCACAGAACCCGCTTTGGACCTGGGAGTGGCGACAGCCATTGCAAGTAGCTTTCAAAACCGACCCATAGATCCGGAATTGGTATTATTGGGAGAAGTAGGTTTGACTGGCGAAGTTCGTACCGTTATGCAGCTTGACGCTCGGTTGATTGAAGCGCGACGATTAGGGTTCAAACGCTGCATCGTTCCGCATTCAGCTAAAAAAGTAAAGAATCTATTGACCGAAGGTATTGAGATTAGTTTTGCAAAAAATCTGTCGGAAGTTTTTGAACAAATTTTTTAATAGGATTTTTCAATGAGTGTTTGCGCGGTGGTGCCAGCAGGAGGGGCGGGAACTCGTATGGGAGGAACTGTTCCCAAGCAGTTTCAGGAGTTGAATGGAAAACCTATCCTCTATTACACACTTAAAACCCTCCAGGACTGTGGCATCATTTCCGAATTAATTCTGGTGGTGCCAGAAAAAGAATATGACAACGCTTGCGCTGATTGGTTGGGTAAGCCAGAAATCGTAACAAAAGTTGTTATAGGGGGCGAAAAAAGACAGGACTCCGTCTATAACGGATTTTGTGAAGTTGCTCCGCAAACAGAAATTGTATTAGTGCATGATGGTGTACGGCCCTTTTTGTCGCATCGAATTATACGAGAATCTGTCGATGTGGCCAGAGAATATGGTGCAGCTATCACCGCAATTCCAGTACATGACACAATAAAAAGAGTAGATGCTTCTGGTTTGGTTTCGCAAACAGTTGATCGGGAGGGCTTATGGAGAGTTCAAACCCCACAGGTATTTCGTTATGAACTTTTGCAAGAGGCATTCAAAAAAGCGAATTCCGAAAAATTTTACGGAACCGATGAAGGCACCTTGATAGAACACCTTGGAAAGCCAGTAAAGGTTGTCGAAGGTTCGGAACAAAATATAAAAATCACACGTCCTGAAGATCTTGGGCTGAGTGAGATTTTTATTTCCAAGGTCTTCCCGGGAAATTAGATTTCTTTAGAATAAAATGCTTCTAAAATAAAAATAAGGCATCTAAACTTGAAGGCTAAAAACAAAACCTTAAATTAAATCAGGAGAAATATAATGCTGCAACCTGGAACCGATGCGCCCGCTTTTTCGATCAATGATCATAATGGCAATTTGATAAACTTAAAGGATTATCTAGGAAAAAAAATAGTGCTATGGTTTTACCCCAAGGCGGATACTCCAGGTTGTACGATGGAAGGCCAGGGATTTCGCGATGATTTTAAGAAGTTTGAAGCGAAAGGCATTCAAGTTTTTGGAGTAAGCCTAGATAATGAAAAGGATAATAAAGCTTTTGCTGAAAAGTTTTCTTTTTCTTATCCCTTGCTCTGTGATGTGAATAAAGAGATTGCTTTGGCCTACCAAGCTATTAAAAGTGCCGACGACCAATATGCAGCTCGAATCAGTTATGTGATTGGTGAAGACGGAAAAATATTGGAAAGTATTGAAAGCGTAGATACCAAAAATCATTCAAATGATTTGTGTTCTCGATATTAAAAAAACACGTTTTTAGCATTTAACTGTAGTGGAGTGACCTATGTCTTATAAGGATACCCTGATTCCGGAGCCTCTCGATGATGGCCAGAAGAAAGAAAAGAAAGAAATCCTTCATGAGAGGATCTCTCCGGTCGATTTTGAGGATATAAATGATGTCGGGGATCTGGTTGAATCTTTTCAGTCGGCTTCTATCCAGGCGAGGAACCTCGGTCAATGTGCCCATATATTTGGAAAAATGCTTCAAGATGACGAGCGTCCAACAATAATGCTGGGTCTCGCCGGACCTCTGATTGCCGCCGGATTGAGGAAGGTGATCCGCGATATGATTCATCACAATATGGTTGATGTTATAGTATCAACGGGAGCGGTTCTTTATCAGGATTATTATAATGCTCTGGGGGGTGGCCATTATTATGGAAGCCCTACTGCTGATGATGCGAAACTTCGGGAACTTTTTATCGACCGGATTTATGATACGTATGTCGATGATGAATTGTTTGTTGAAGATGATACCTTGATCGGGGAGTTTGCCGATAAGCTGGAACCAAGAAATTATTCCAGCCGCGAATTCATTTCTCTTCTTTCTGATACGATTGACGATGAAGAGTCCATTCTAGTGACGGCTCGTAAAAACAATATTCCAATTTTTTGCCCTGCTCTAAACGATTCGAGCATAGGTATTGGACTTACCGAGCATTATTACAATTGTCGGAAAGATGGGCGCAAGCCCATTACTATTGATTCCATCCGCGATAATTATGAACTCACTCAAATTGTTGTGAACTCATCACGGACTTCGGCATTTTATGTGGCAGGAGGTGTGCCGAAAAACTATATTAATGATTCCGTTGTTATGGCTTATATTTTTGGCAAGGATACTGGAGGCCATAAATACGCGGTGCAGGTGACTACAGATTCGCCACATTGGGGTGGATTGAGTGGCAGTACGCTTGGCGAGGCGCAATCATGGGGAAAGGTAAACAAACAGGCGAGCCATAGTATGGCGTTTATAGAGCCTAGCGTTTCTTTACCTTTGATCTATGGTCATGCTTTTCAAAAAGGTTTGTATAAAGGAAGGTCTAGATTGAAGTATATGTGGGAAGGGGACACTCTTAAGAAAATGACAGCTGATGGTTAATTGTGTTTTCCGAATTCATTATTCAAATCTAGAAAAATCCTTGCCTTGTCAATTTTTGGAATCGCCTCTAGTCGCGATTTAACTTCATTGATTTGTTTTTGAATTTCTTCCATCTCTTGGTGATCCTCAATTTGCAGGAATACATCTAATAAAGTCTTTCTCTTTATATGGTGGGTGCGAATTTCAGGTTCGGACTTTACTCCGCGCATATTTTCAAAAACTGGTTTGGTGATTTCAATTAATTCGTTTCGCGTCAGGGGATAAAGATTTTCGACCTCGGCATCGAGTTCTCCATCAACATGAACGAGAACATCCTGCACATTTTCAAAAGCCTTGATCACGTTTCTTCTTACCACTTCTGCAACACCATGACCTTCTGTAACTGTCATTTCCGGGTCTACCAAAATATGAACATCTATGAGAATTTCTCCGCCAATGGTGCGTGAGCGTAAATCATGGAAATGGATGACTTCAGGTATTTCGTTTAAAATGGAAAATATTTTTTTGGTGTGCTCTTCACCTAATGCGGTGTCCATTAAGTCCCGAAAACCTTCACGTGAAAAATCATAACCTACCTTGCAGACCATCAATCCGACCAAGCCCCCTGCAAGTGGGTCCATAATGGTAATGCCGTTCCACGCGCCTAGAATGCCTATAAATGCTGCAATAGATGAAATCGCATCGGTGCGATGATGCCAGGCATTAGCGGTCAGAGACTTGCTCTTTAAGGCTTCGCCAACTTTGCGAGTGTAGTGGTACAAACCTTCCTTAATAAAGACAGAAAGAAATGCGATAGTGGCAGCTACCCAACCCGGGGTTTTATCTATACTTTGGGTTATCGTCTCCCAAGCTTCATAGGCCACTCCCAACCCCGTGATAATAATAAGCAGTCCTACTAGTGTAGTGCCAATGGTCTCGGCGCGCCCATGGCCATAGGGATGATTTTTATCAGGAGGAAGTTGCCCCACGCCATGCGAGAAATATACAACCCCATCCGTAATGAGATCGGATAGGGAATGGAAGGCATCCGCAACTAGGACCATGCTGTTGCCAAAAACACCTCCGGCAAATTTAATAAGAGAAAGGAAGAGGTTGGCGACGGCTCCTACGACAATGGCTTTGGTTCCAGGTGTCATGGGGTTCCGGAGTTTTTGTTTAATAACTTTATTATTTTAACATTTGCAGCAGGAAAGGGGTATTGCTCCAGTTCATCTGGTTTTACCCATTTCCAGTCATCACATGCAGAGGGGGAGAGTGTCCCTGAATGTATTTGGCATTGAAAAACATGAAGCGTTACCCGAAAGCGGGTATAGCTATGGCGGTGAGTCATTAATTTTTCCCCAATGCGAATATTAACTCCAAGCTCTTCTTTTATTTCCCGACGTAAACATTCCGTCTCTGTTTCACCCGATTCCATTTTTCCACCAGGAAATTCCCAAAGTCCACCCATTAACCCTTTGACTCTACGCTTTTGAATGTACACACACCCTTTTTTTAAAATTACTGCTGCACTAACCTGAAGCTTGGATGTTTTAATCATGGTCTTAGGGGGTGGAAAGGAATCCTGCTTGTCAGATTGATTGGCTTCGCAAAGTCGCTTGAGTGGACACTCTTTGCAGAAGGGATTGTTTGGAATGCAGACGGTGGCACCCAGCTCCATGAAAGCCTGGTTAAAATCACCACACCTTTTTTCAGGGAGTAACTCTTCCATAGTGTTCCAGAGTCGTGTCTCCGATTTTTTGTTATTCCCATTTTCATTTAACAACATCAATCGTGACAATACTCGTTTTACATTGCCATCTAAAACGGGAACCCTTTTGTCAAAAGCGATACTTAAGACAGCCCCTGCCGTGTAACGTCCAACACCGGGTAGCCCTAAAATCTTTTCCATTGAGTCAGGAAATTTGCCTTTAAATTCGTGTTGGATATGAATTGCAGACTTTCTCAAATTCCTGGCGCGCGAATAATATCCTAGCCCCTCCCAATGTTTCAGTACATTTGTTTCACTTGCGGCGGCCAACTTTTTAGCTGTTGGGAAAGACTTCATCCATTTTTTATAATAGGGAATAACAGTTTTGACCTGCGTTTGTTGCAGCATAAATTCCGATACGAGAATTCGATAGGGATCGAGGTTTTTACGCCAGGGCATATCGCGTTTTTGCTCGTCATACCAATTCAGTAGGCGTGATTGTAAATTTTTGTTTTTTTTGCGTGCGATCATAATGGAAGGCAAGGTCTCAAGAGAAATTGAGCACTGATTTAATAACAGATTGATAAACTAATAATTGCGATCTGTGTTTCTAACTAGAGGGTTGTCTGGTTCCTGTTTAGCAGTTTAGACCCCTGGGGTTTCCTTACTCCAGATTATTTTATGCAATTGGGTTTGCAGACGAACGGAGAGCCGGTCTTCAAGAATCCATTTGACCATTTCCTTCAGCTCAAGTTTGTCATAAACAGGAGAAAATAGAATAGGAGCGGTTTCATTGATCTTATGCTTTTTTATTAAGTCGCGGCTCCATTCATAATCCTGTCTGTCCAGGATTACGAATTTAACTTCATCATGTGGGGCAAGGAGTTTCAAATTGTCCAAGTTATTCTTTTCATGCTCACCACTGCCAGGGCACTTTAAATCCATAATTTTTATTACATCTCGAGGTACTTTTTTCAGTGACAATGAACCTCCCGTTTCCAGCATAACTTGATACCCACTCTTAAGAAGTGCATTCATTAAGGGGTAGACGTCTTCTTGCATCAAGGGTTCTCCACCGGTGATTTCAACAAGGTTAACTCCAAATTTTTCTACTTCTTTGAGTGTTTGGTCGATACTTTGGATTTTTCCCTCATGGAAAGCATAGGCCGTGTCACACCAGACGCACCGAAGGTTGCAACCGGTCAATCGAACGAAAACACAGGGTAACCCCGTATGGGAGGATTCACCTTGAACGCTCAAATAAATTTCGTTAACTTTAATCATTTCGTAAGTGTTATAGCAACACGGGTTCAGAGTATAAAGTATAGTGCATTGTCATTTTTTTTTGAACCTGTTTTGAGGGTAGAACAATAATAAAAGTAGAACTTTGCCCCAACGAACTTTTTGCTGTGATTGTGCCGCCGTGATGTTCAATTATTTTTTTGAAATAGAAAGTCCCATTCCTGTGCCTTCATATTGGCTTCTTCCAACCAATCGTTCAAGAGGTTTGAATACTTTTTCCATATATTTCTGGTTAAAGCCGATACCATTATCTTTAATTGATATCTTGCAAATGGTGTTTCCATTGGAGTAATGAGATGATTTAGATGTGATTTCAATAATAGATAGCTTTCCATTTTTTTGAAACTTCAGAAAATTACCGATCTAATTTGTGAACACCTGTTGTATTTGAAATAGATGAATTTCTATTTTTGGTAAAGGCCCTAGTTGGATTTTCCCCTTTGATTTTCTGATTTTAAATTCTAAATCCAATAGTACCTGTTGGATGACGTCTCGCAGTTTGATCGAATGGAATTCATGGTTTAGTTTGCGCAATCACTTTGGAGTAATTGAGTAGATCCGAAATCAAGAGACTCATTCTTTCTGATGCGTTCTGCATTCGTTTAAGGTATTCGGAGCCTTTCTCATTAGAGAAGTTAGGATTGGAACTTACAAGGAATTGTTCAAACCGATCGCCAAAGATTACAATTTTCCGTAATGGCTCGTTGAAGTCATACAAAGCGATATAGATAAAGTCCTTAAGTTGACTGTTCCTTTTTTTAAGCTCTTTGGAGTGTTTTTGAAGCTCCAAAGAGTTTTTCTCAAGATTATTAACGACATAGTTAATCTCATCGATCAATCGATTATAAGCAGTGCATAGTTCTGCAACTTCGTCTTTGCTTTCCGTTAAAATAGGAGGTCGCTTTTGTCCTGGAGAAAATTTTTGTGCCGTCTCTTTCAACTTTATTATATCTTTTGTAAGGATCTGGCTTAGGGTTGCTATTAAAAGAGTACCGATTAAAAGTATCACCATGCATACAAGCAAAGTTCTAGTCTTTGCAGAATGCATTTGACGCTGCAAATTCTCCAAGGAGTATCCAATGATTAAATTCCCAAACTTTTCTTTTTCAAAATGAATGGGTGTTGAGAAAAAATAGATATTATCGACATCAGAAATATCCATGGGGGGCATACGCATAAGGCTTCGGCTGATTACTCTTGTTAGATCCTTTTTCTTAATAGTGCCAAAAAGACTTTGCATGGAGCCCTTTTTTAAACTGTAATACCCACTACCACATTTTTAATGTACGCAGGACTTCATTTGGGTTTTCATCGATCCAATCAGAAAGAACAATTGCCTCATCGTGATCTGAGGAAATTCGTTCCCCTTCTCTCTGGACGATGACGATAGGTCCATAGACACCTCGTTGCTCTTGCAATCCGGAATGGGAATGGAACCAATAGGTGCCTGATTGTTTGATGGGGAACTCGAAAATTTTTGTTTCGCCAGGTTCAATGGGTCGATTGTTTACATAAGGGAACCCCATCCTAACGGTAAGGTAAAAGAATTCCATGCCAGTGGATGGAGGTGGGAACGTCAATCGAATTATGAAAACTGATTTTTGCAGAATCACCTTCTCGAAACCTTGAAGTGGGGCCAGGGATGGACCCATTTAGCGCCATTGCTTTAATAATTTTTCCGGTCAGGTTAATTATTTTGTAGTCGATATTAATTTTATACTCGACCTTTTCTGCAAAAACAAAATTCGCACAGAGAAGGAGAAGAAAAATCTGGATCATAATACGTTTTTTCATGCTGCTTGCTCCCTTGGTACAGGTTCAGAGTCACAAGAATAGAACGACTCTTCTGCTAAAATGAAATGCATATAAGAAATATTCATTTTCCAAACAGAACAGCAACTGCTCGAAACCAATTCTTTGGTTAAATATTATGTGGAGTAAATGGGAGGCTTAGTTTTTTTGGGGGAGGGGGGGAGTTTCGGGAACTACGAAAATTGAATCATAGGTGTTGTTGAAAGCCATATAGCAGTTGCAAACAATGACATTTTCTTTTTCCAAAGTGTTTCCGAGAACAGCCTGAGCAGTGCAATTACTGCAACTGACCTTCATGTCGCAATCTGCTGACTCCATATGAGGCAGGGCAGAAGAATCATTGGAAAATGCGACGACCAATATTGCCGTCAATATAATGGTTAGAATTCTATTTTGTATTGGAGTCTTCATAAGGATAGTCCTGTAATCCCAATATAAGACTTGCCTGAGCTTAAATCAATAGGGAAAGAAGCGAAACAAATTGGATATTAAATGCCCAATCGGCTGGTAAGAATGCGTGTTCCCATGCGGGCTTTGGCGGTGAAGTCGGACCACGATCTTAATTTGGTAATTTGCTTCATAAGGTAGGTCGGACTGCGATAGAACCGTGCATGGCATTCGTCCTGAAGATCCCGTAATTCTTCTTCAGAGAAATCTTTGTTCCAGAATTTGATTTTAAAATCGGCAGATGGGTTTTCTGCAAATTCCTGCCAGTAATCTTCTGGAATAATTCCCTCCTCCAGCATTTGGAAATAAAGTTCTACTTTAGGGTAGGGAGTGCAGATGGAGAATTGTGCGTAATCGGGTTTCAGTTTTTTTGCGAAGTCTACGGTTTCGAACATTTCTTCTTTGGTTTCGTGAGGAATGCCGATCATCATGTAAGCGAAGAACCCAATTCCCGCATCGCGTGTCATTTTACAGGCGCGTTCCACTTTTTCGGGAGTCTGGCCTTTTTGCAGGTACTTTAGGTGTTTCGGACTAGCCGATTCGATTCCAAAATGGATGCGATAACAGCCCGCTCGCTTCAACGCCGCGACAACTTCTTCATTGATGGTGTCAACACGGGCAGAAATTTTGAAATGGATTTTAATGCCGCGATCGACAATAAGATCGCAAATGGCGAGAACATTCTTTTTATCGATAGTGATTGTATCGTCTACAAAGAATAGATCATCGACTCCCATTTTTGCCAGTTGTTCAACTTCATCGACCACGTTTTCAGGGCTGCGAATACGAAACTTGGTTTTGCGAATATCGCAGAACGAACAAGCCGCTGGGCAACCGCGTGTCGCTTGAATGGTGAAAAATTGCCTGCCTTCACCAATAATATGTTTGTAACTGCTAATATCTACCAGATGCCGTGCGGGAAATGGTAGTTCGTTCAGATCCAGCAGTTCCGTTTCTGCAGGGTTGACATGCTCTTCACCATTTGTTTTGTAGCCGAGGCCGTTGATGGGTTTTAAAGATTCGTCTTTTTCCAGTGCCTGAATCAAGCGGGTGAAAATCTTTTCACCTTCACCAAATACCACATAATCGATTTCCGGTTGATGCAGAGTTTCTTTAGAATATAAATTCACATGTGGCCCACCGAGGCAAACTTTAAGATTTGGGTTTTCTTGTTTGAGGACGCGCGCGGTGTGCAAGGCATCCAGGAGATTGAAGGTCATGATACTCATGGCGACCATATCGGGCTGAACTTCTTTCACGCGTCGAGATAATTCTTCCTGAGAAACATTTTCAGGAGGGCAATCGATGAAATCAGGGCGGTTGCCCGTTTCGCGCTCATAATAAGCCGCGACATAGAGCAACCCCAGTTTGGGGTAATAGCCTTTGCCACCTTCGAGTGCTTTAGGCACCGAAGATTCAAGAGAGATAGTTTCGGGTGGGACGAGGAATAAAATTTTCATGGGCTTGAACCACTTTTTCCTTTAAAATCAGATTTTTATTTTACCACAGATTATTTTGAAAGGACGGTCTAGAGTGAAGCCTGTCGTCACAGTGACCAATTTGTTTCCTGAAAAAATGTTGGAAAAACTAAGACCTCATTGTGATTTGAGAACCAATCAAACGGACCATTCGCCTTCTGCTTCGGATTTAGAAAAAATAGCCTCCGAAAGCGTTGTTATGATCACTTACTTATCGGACAAAATTGGTCAGGGCATTATAGATAAAGGTCCAAATTTAAAGCTCATTGCCAATTATGGGGCCGGATTCAATAATATTGATGTGGCTTACGCTGCTAATCATGGAATCTGGGTCACTAACACCCCCGGAGTTTTGCATGAAACCACCGCCGATCTGACTTGGGCGATGATTTTGGGTGCAGCGCGCAACATTGTTCCTGCTGATCGGTTTACCCGCGACAACCGTTTCAAAGGATGGTCTGCAAAAATGTATTTTGGGGGAGATGTTTATGGCAAGACCCTGGGAGTGATCGCTTGTGGTGAGATAGGTTCGGCGGTAGCCCGGCGAGCGTCTGGATTTAATATGAAAGTTTTTTATTGCAATAGAAACCGCATGGCTGTGGAAAAAGAAACTGCCTTGAATGCGCAATTTGCAACGTTGGAAAATTTGCTGCGTCAATCTGATTTTGTAACGGTGCATACCGCACTTACAGAACAAACAAAATATATGATTGGGAAAGAACAATTATTGATGATGAAGCCCACCGCATATTTTATTCATACCGCGCGTGGTAAAGTGGTGGATGATGCGGCATTGGTTGAGGTGCTGAAAGATAGGAAAATTGCAGGTGCTGCGTTGGATGTTTATTAAAACGAACCGGCTCTTACTGAGGGTATGACAGAACTAAAAAATCTGCTGCTGCTGCCGCATATTGGTAGTGCAAGTTTTGAAACTCGCGATCGCATGGCGGATCTTCTGGTGGAAAATGTGTTAGATGTTATAGGCGGAAAAACTCCGCCTTGCCTGGTTCCGGGGTGGGGAAAATAGCCTCAAACGTTAAACCGAAAATGCATGATGTCGCCGTCTTGAACGACATACTCCTTACCTTCGACTCGTAGTTTGCCAGCTTCTTTGATAGCTGCTTCGGTTTTGTGTTTTTCCAAATCTTCCAAGCTATAAACTTCAGCGCGGATAAAGCCTTTTTCAAAGTCTGAATGGATGGCTCCTGCTGCCTGTGGGGCTTTTGAGTTTTTTGGAATCGTCCACGCCCGGGTTTCTTTTTCTCCTGCGGTGAAATACGTGGAGAGTTCCAGTAGTCCATAGCCGGTGGCGATCATACGATCGAGCCCGGTTTCAGTAAGCCCCATTTCTTCCATGAACATTTGCTGTTCCTCTGGGTCTTCCATCTCCATAATTTCACCTTCGATTTTTCCAGCAAGCGCGACGACTACCGATCCGTCTTCCTCGGCGATGGCTTTTACTTTCTGAACCAGTTCGTTGTCAGTATCTCCCGGGTCCATCACATTGCAGATGTAGAGAACGGGTTTCGCACTTAAGAGAGTCAGGCTTTTGACAAAATTTTGATCTTCATCAGAGAGTCCGGTAAGGGCTCTGGCAGGCTTACCATTGTTAATACCTTCGATCAGATTTTTAAGAACTTCCATTTGCGAACGTGCTTCTTTGTCGCCGGATTTTGCAAGTTTCTCTATTTTGGTTTTTCGTTTATCCAGTGATTCCATATCTGCAATCATCAACTCGGTATTGATCGTGTCGATGTCAGCGGCTGGGTCGATGACGTCACTTACATGAGGGACATTACCGTCTTCAAAACAACGCACAACATGAGCTATAGCGTCAACTTCGCGAATATGGCCGAGAAACTTATTGCCCAATCCTTCACCCTTGGATGCTCCTTTAATCAAACCCGCGATATCAACGAACTCCATTGTTGTGGGAACGATTTTCTTTGTTTGGACATAGTGGGTGATGGTGTCCAGGCGTTTATCGGGAACAGGCACGATGCCGCTGTTTGGTTCAATGGTAGTGAAAGCGTAGTTTCCTGATTGCGCTTTAGTACGTGTCAGTGCGCCGAACAGGGTTGATTTGCCAGCATTTGGTAGGCCGACCAGGCCACAGGTGAATCCCATTTGAAAAGTGACTCCTTTAAGTGTTGGTTTTTTGAGATGAAGGAAATGGTTTTAAAAAAAACAGAGACAAGAATACCAGAAAAGCGTAAGCGGCGATAATTTTAAAAAATTCCTGTGGTGATACAAAACTATAGAGGGTGAGGAAACAAACCGCACCGACACTACCATAAGCCCCTGTCAATCCAGCCAATTGGCCCGTCAGGCTTTTCTTGATTAATGGAACAGCGGCAAAACACGCTCCATTTCCAGCTTTAAAAAAGATGGATCCGATTAAAACAAGAGCGATTGCGTTTGGAAGTTGCCAGGTAGAGTTTATTTCTCCGATGAATCCGTGGGTCACCATGCCGCCGAGAACGAGAAAAATGAGTATTTTTTTGCGACCGAACCGATCAGAAGCCCAGCCGCCGCCAGGACGAGCTAACAGGTTCATAAAAGCATAACTGGCTCCCAGCATTCCTGCCACCCCTACTGAAAGGGAGAAAGTTGTTTCCAGAAATTGTGGGAAAATTGAAACGATAGCCAGCTCGGAACCGAAGGTAAGGGAATAGACCATGCTTAAAATAGTGACCTGGCTGAATGAATACTTTTCTTCACCGGCGTTCGGCTGTTCAATGCTGGGTAAATTGATCTTCCAGCAGCGGAAAATCTGGATCGCAAGCATTCCTGATAGTCCCGACATCAATAGCCATGATAGTGGAGAGGCAATTAATCTGAAGGGGTGCCCAGACAGTTTCCATACAAATAATGCAAGAGAACCGTAAATGGGTATTAGTATAAGAGATTGCAAGAACAGGTCTTTTCTGGAATAGACTTTGATGGTGCTGTGTATTGCCATTTCAAAATCATGACTTCTTTCAGGAATATCCGGACAAAATCGAAAATAAAGATATGCCCAGAGAATGCAAAGAACGCCGGAAAAAGCGGTGGCGATTCTCCAGCCAATATCGACAGAAAAAGGCAGAGCAATGAGAGGTAGGGAGAAGGCGGCTGCAGCTGCACCAAAGTTCCCCCAACCCGCATAAATGCCTTGGGCTATTCCCATTTTATTATTCGGGAACCATTCTGCGATCATTTTTATTCCTACTACGAATCCGCCGCCGACCACTCCCATGAGCAGACGAGTGACCAATAGGCCTTCAAAACTTTTGCAAAGGGAAAAGGCAATGCAAACTACCCCTGAAAAAAGGAGCAGTCCGCTAAAAACTTTTTGCGGGCCGTATTGATCGGTCAAAGAACCGATGACGATGCGTGCGGGGATGGTGAGAACCACATTACAAATCATCAAAATATTTAGTTCAGCTTGCGTCAGCCCCAACTGATACATAATTGTAGTGTTGAACGGAGCCATGTTGAACCACGCTACAAATGTCAGGAAAAATGCGATCCATGTCAAATGCAGGGTGCGCGACTGAGTTGAAGAGAAGCCTAACATTTATTTTGAAGTCGTTATTTTGGGGTGTTGGTCATTAGCTGGTGAGACTTAACTACGCCATTTTTTTCGAAGATGATAATCATATCCTTGATGATGTCGGAGCCGAAGGAGTTGACGTGGTTATATTCGTAGGTCCATACGGGGTATCCATTTTGGATGCCCTTTTTAAACGAAGGGCCAAACATGGCCTGGATTTCCTTGTGGGTGGTCGTGCCTTTTGCGATGTTGCCGTAAAGTGACTCGTCAAAATTTTTGCCTGCCGTTCCGCATCCTGAAAAAAATATTGCCAGAATCATTGTGGCAAAGCTAATTTGCAGAGAAAGATTGTCTCTATGAAGTCTGATTTTTTTCATGAGGTTTCGATATAGTATTTTTCGCGGTGGAGCTTTGGATTGACGTTAAAGGTGATTTCAAGGCTATTTTGTTTTTCCATTTCTTCCAGTAATCCGCTTTCTTCCTCAAACAACATGTCGTAAACAACAGGGTGAACTTTTATTTCAAGCTTTTTATTGGTGATGGTGTCGTTGCCTCTGCGTTGGATTTCGCGGATGATTTCATAGCAGATGGTTGTAGGGCTTTTAATATAGCCTTTCCCATCGCAGTAATCGCAGGGATCGCATAAAGTCTGCACCAGGCTTTCGCGAACGCGTTTCCGAGTCATCTCCACCAAGCCCAGTTCAGAAATTTTCAGGATGCGGGTGCGTGAACGATCACTCTTCAAAGCTTGTTTTAGAGCATTCGATACGATCTCTTTGTTTTCTTCATTAGCCATATCAATGAAGTCTACAATGATGATACCACCAATATTTCTGAGGCGCAGCTGGTAGACCACTTCCTTTAAAGCTTCAAGATTGGTTTTAAGAATCGTATCCTCTGGATCACTGTGCCCGACATATTTTCCCGTGTTGACATCAATGGCAATCAGGGCTTCGGTTTGGTCTATGATTATGTAACCTCCAGACTTTAACCAGATGGTGCGCCCCAATGCGCGGTTGATATCCAACTCGATAGCATAATGATCGAACATCGGCATCGAGTCTTTATATAATTCAATTTTATCCGATAGATGCGGCATGTAAGTTGTGCAAAACTCCAGACATTTTTCGTAGTCTGATTTTGAGTCAATGACCAGTCGCTCGGTGTTATTGGTGAATAGATCGCGGATAGATCGAAAAATTAGGTTGAGGTCTTCGTAGACTAGATGAGGTGCGCTGATGTCTTGGGATTTTTTTTTCAGATTTTCCCATAGATGGTGCAAAAAATTCACATCCGATTCGAAATCGGGTTTCAAGGCATCCTGACCGGCTGTGCGGACGATATAACCTGCTCCTTCGTTGCCGACTTCGCTGATAAGTTGTTTTAAACGTTCTTTTTCGGTTTCATCTTCGATTCGTCGAGAAACACTTATATGATTGATCGTAGGCATGTAGACCACATGCCTCCCGGGAAGCGTGATGTAATTGGTGATGCGCGCACCCTTGGTTCCTAAAGGGTTTTTCGCAGTTTGTACCAGAATTTCCTGGCCCTCTTGGAGAATATCCTGAATTTTTACATCATGGTGGGTGCGCCCGGGTTTTCCTTCGAAGGGAAGGTCTTTGTCTTCTTCTGCAATGGGTGGCGGTGCCAAAGCGTCTTCTTCTAGTCCAAGCATGTCTACCACATCAATGTCACCTACATAGAGAAACCCGGCTTTCTCAAGGCCGATGTCTACAAAGGCGACCTGCATCCCCGGAAGAATTTTGGTCACTTTGCCTTTGTAAATATTACCGACAATTCCCTTATGGGCGTTATGTTCGATGAACAATTCGACCAATAGGTTGTTTTCCATCAAGGCAACCCGAATTTCACGCTGGTTTGAATTGATGAATATTTCCGAAGACATAAGTTTTTCCTGATTGATAGATTTTTTCCTGATTGATAGATAAGGGAGTTGGGAAAATTATAACACGCTACAAGCTTCAGAGCCTGATAAAACTCCCCTTACAGAGTAGGAAATATAAGGGAATCTGGCAAAGCTTAATGATAGCTGTTAGCTTTTTGGGTGTTTATCTATTGTTCGCGGCGGCTCGTCGCTAGTGGAGAGTGCGGCGCATTTCCACGTTCAACAGCAAGCCAATTGCAAAAAAATTCGTGATGAGGGAGGATCCTCCATAACTCATAAAAGGCAAAGGTATGCCGGTGATGGGGAAGATTCCTATGGTCATGCCGACATTAAAAATTATATAGAAGGCAATTGAAATGATAAGACCCAGAGAAAGGAAAAACCCAAAACGATCGGCAGCGCGAAAGGCAATGTTCAATCCTTTTAATATGATGAACACGAACAAGGAAATAAGAAGTATCACACCAAAGAATCCGGTTTCCTCCGCGAAAACGGAAAAAATAAAATCTGTATGCTTTTCCGGGAGAAAGTTGAGTCGACTCTGAGTGCCAGCGAATAATCCTTTGCCCCAAAACCCTCCTGAGCCAATTGCTATTTTAGACTGAATCGAGTGATAACCCGCGCCTAAAGGGTCTAGTTCGGGGTTAAATAAGGTATGCAACCTTGCTTTCTGGTAGTCCTTAAGAACAAACCACAGTGTAGGTGCTAAAGCAAGTCCGCCAATAAACAGCTTGATCAATGTCGCACGATTGATTTCGATAGCCACAATGAATGCAAGAAAGATAAACAGAATCATCATGGTGGTGCCCAGGTCCGGTTGTACGACGATTAATCCGCCTATTGTAGCGGTTAGCAGGGCAGGGACGATAAGGTCGCGCAGAGTATATTGGCCTGAAAGTTTTTCCGACTCAAAATATTTTGCAAGGGTGATGATGATATCAATCTTGGCAAACTCAGAAATCTGAAAGCTTTGCGAACCAATATGTATCCAACGTTTAGACCCTGACACCACGACACCGTTGACTAAAACATAACCCAGTCCGATAATTGTCAATGCGTAAATGAGATAGGCGTAGCGGCTGAACCAGCGGTAGTCCAACGCCAGAGCAATCAGCATGGCAATGAGGCCGTAGCCGATCCAATAAATCTGTTTGATGTATAGTCCGCGAAAAAATTCTTCAGGGCGTGCATGGTTGGCGCTATAGATAGCGACCACCCCAATCACCGATGCAAGCAGGATGCTCAAGAAGTACAACCAGTTGAAGTTGGATGCTAGACGACGGTCAATCATAGTCGAAATTTTACCACAACTAGTTGAAAAATAGTCGCTTGTTTTGTGCGGGGTGATGTTTGAGCAAAGTTGAGATTGTCTGGGATTTGGGCTATCTTAGAAAGCAGGAGGTAGCTTATGGAAAATAAGGATCAGAAAAAAAGCGCGGATAAAGTTTTCGAAAAAAACGAAAAAAAAAAAATGGAAGAACAGGAAAAACAAAGTGCCCGACTGGCAGAGCGTAAAGGCCAACGTCCTGCGTTCCCTTTTAACAGGAAAAAACTTTAGGAATTTTTTAGCAATTGGCGAATTGCTGATTAGGTCACCTGATAAAGCCCTTCCCTGAAATGCATGTAACGGACTCTTCCCTGTCGGTCGATTAAATATAGCGCCGGCCAATAGCGGTTTTTATATGCCCGCCATAAACGAAATCCGTTATCCTGAGCTAAGGGAAACCTTATCTGATGTTTTTTAACTGCTTGTAGAACATTCTGATATTTTTTTTCAAAACCAAATTCTGGCGCGTGTACTCCCAGAACCACAAGACCGTGGCGGTTATATTTTTTGTGCCAGGTTTTCACATAAGGCATTGCGTTCAGGCAGTTGATGCAGGAGTAAGTCCAAAAATCAATCAGCACCACTTTCCCAAGCAATTGCCGCATCGATGCAATAGGGGGAGTGTTGATCCAGTTTTTCAACCCTCTGAATTCCGGCGCTGGGTAAGCACGGGTAATGATGACGAGGCAGTTTCTTTGCCAGAAGTTTTTTTTTGGGCTGAATAAATTCCCGAAAAAGTTATTGTCCATATTAAAATCCTACCAGAGTTTTAATTTTAGTCGTAAAATTTATACTGACCTTGCAGCTCAAATCCTTTGCAATAATTTGAACAATACTCCTAGGAATTAATTATGAAAGATTGTCCCTGCGGTTCTGATTTTCCTTACACTGATTGCTGCGGTCCTTTGATTCGTGGTACAGGTTTTGCCGATACGGCAGAAGACTTGATGCGTTCTCGGTACACTGCTTTTGCACAAAAAAACTGGGAATATCTGGTTTTGACCAGTCACCCCGAAGAAAAAAAAGAAATGGCCCGACTGGAATCATCCTTGATAGATCAAGAGGCCGAATGGAAAAAACTGGAGATAGCAGGTACTCGAAAAGGTGGCAGCGAGGATAACGAAGGTCAGGTCGACTTTATCGCCCACTATATAAAGGATGGCACGCCACAGACCTTGCGTGAATCTTCGCGTTTTTATAAGGTCAACGGGCACTGGGTTTATAGTAGAAAAGACTCGACTCTCCCACCAGTCCCTGTGACACCCTTGAAAAAACCGAAAACATTTATCCGCGAGGAAGCTAAAGTCGGGCGAAACGATCCTTGCCCCTGTGGAAGCGGTAAAAAATACAAAAAATGTTGTGCCTCCTAACGCGAGAATCATAGAAGCTACGTTTTTAAGGTCACATTCTTGATCCCAACTCGATGCCCTGTAGGGTGTTATGTATGTTGGTGGGCTATAGTGAAAGAGAATACAATATTTGTAAGGTAAGTGGGTGTTGATCTACTTCCACTATGCTAGCTCTCAAGCCTTTATTAATCAGTGGTATTTTTTTTTGCCTACTTTCTAATCGGGGAACCTGAAAGCCTTAATTGAGCTTGGCTAGTTCAAGTACTCCCAAACTTTTCCACAGATTATTAACAATTTTTGTGGAAAAGAATTTCCACGACTACCCCCCCTCTGGCAATGCCTTGTGAGATAAGGCCATCTGCATCAATATGGCTGAAAAGCTATAAATTTAGCCTTTAAATGGAGTGGCAGGCGAGAGCTACCGTTATCTAGAGTGAATTCTTTGCAAAAAAATGCATAATTACGGCGGCCTTTATATGTCGTGAAAATACCC